>Ga0066376_10000434_pt1 | contig 38621 bp, 33 predicted proteins | sample Knorr_S15_td_Bot_FD_77009 | JGI IMG/M metagenome (GOLD analysis project Ga0066376, IMG submission 77009) | Marine microbial communities from Southern Atlantic Ocean transect - Knorr_S15_td_Bottom_ad_5009_LV_A | ecosystem: Environmental > Aquatic > Marine > Oceanic | place: Southern Atlantic... | reverse complement strand
AAGTTAGACAAGCCCCAAAATCATCTCCCATATACGGTTGAGCCATTTCCACAAGTGGGGTTTCGGTATCTAACATCGACCAAATCTCCACATAGCCATCGGCGCTGAAAAGTTCGGTTAGCCTGTTCAAAGCCGAAACGCCTATTTCATCGCGGCCATCTCCGTCCAAGTCTGGCACCCGGACTAGTGCAACGCCGAAGTGGGAATTTCGTTGCCTTCCCTTGAAGCACACCAATTCAGCGCCAGTTCGCCCAGAATATATGTGGACTGCACCGGCGTCCCGACCGCGGGTATCTTCTTGCCGTGCGCTAAATGCAAAATCAGCGTAGCCGTCCATGTTTAAATCGCCCATGCCGGTGGAAGCCGTACCGAGCATATCCCACGAATCTTGGCCACGGAGGAGATGCAGGAGGGACCCGTCGGCCCCGGAAAAAACATAGGCTGCCCCGGCTGCTGCACCTTGCCAATGATCTTCGGGGGCGCCCACCAGTAAATCCTCAATGCCATCCGCGTTGACATCGCCGGCGTTGGATAAAGCTGAGCCAAAACGGTCAAACGTTGAAGCCGAAGTCAACGTGCGAATTTCTGCGCCAGTTGCCATGGACCAAATCCGAACCAGCCCGGAGGGATAACCATTTTGATTGTCTTTCTTCGCCGCCCCGGCAATGTCAGAAATCCCATCCCCATCAAGGTCCCCCGTGGAGCAAACTTGCCAGCCCATGCGCTGCAAAGGTCCGTCGCCATAAAACCGGTGAATTTCCGAACCGTCTGCACCTGAAATTACCGCAATTGCGCCGGCGTCTTGGGCCACGGAGTCATCACCCGAAATTCCAATCGCGAAATCATGGATGCCATCGCCGTTGACGTCACCGAGATTGGCAAGGGCATTGCCAAGATTATCGCCGGCGGCGCCTCCATTTAAGGAAAAGTCGGCTTGAAAAAACAGGAGTGGGACGAGGAAAAGCATGGATTCCTTACTGAATGCTCAAGGTCACCATGTTGGAATCGTAAATTGCCCCCGCCATGGCGGCGCCGATTTCAATGTACACGGTTTGTCCGGCAAGAGCGGCAGGGATATTTCCCTGGAAAGAACCGTTTCCTTGCGAAGCCAATCCTGAGCCAACTTCAAAGTAGGGCATGCCGATGTCAAAAGTGTGACCCATGACAGTCATGCCTAAGTTGTTAAAACTACCGCCAGCAATCCACCGGCTACCTAGCGGAGCATTTGTAAATTGATAGGCCACCGTTGCGCCAGCAGCTGCAGAAGTTGGGCCAGAAAGAATAATGGTGTTGTTGCCGCCCGACGCCGGCTCAAGAGAGATTATTGTGAAATCGTCAATCTGCCAACCGCCAAGTTGCATGACGCCATCGCTTTCAAGCTCAAAGGTGATTTCCACCATCGGGTTGCCGTCGGCGTACTGAGAAATATCAATCGATTGCGGGAACCAGGTGTTATCCACCAAGTGAAAGGCATCCCCAGAAAATCCTTGCGGGTTTTCCCAAACAAGATTGCCGTTAACTCGAATCCGACCGTGGTCGTAAGGGGCCGCTTCGATGGAAGCCCAACGCTGAAACTGCAAAACCGTCCGAGTGGAGCTGGTGCAATCAATCGCCGGCGACTTCAGCCAATTTGAGGAATCTTTCACGTAAGCGCCGTTGGCGTTGCCGGCGCCTAGGTCATTACCCCAAACTTTGGTACCGCTAAAAGCATGGTCCGGATCTACCCACACGGTCCCTTCGTGCCGAGTGCTTTCGCCGCCCTTGCCAGCCGGAATCCCGCGCTGCCAATCATCGGTGCCGCTCGTTTTGCCGTGGGTCCAACCACCATCACCAGTGCCTTCAAAATCATCAAAGTAAACCACCCGCTCCACGCCCACCAAGAAAGAGTAGGTCAAGTCGCCGGCGTTATGGCCGCCGGGGCTCCACTGATTGCGACCGGTGCTATCGGTTCCATATAGGTAGTACTCCATAACCGCCGGCGCCACTTGGCCGGGAATTTCGCCGCTCCAAATCTCGGTTCCGGTCTGATTTTGCATCGCCACCGTTTGCCAAGAACCGCCGTCCACCCGATACCAGGTGTCCATGTAAGCAACCGTGGCGGTGGTGTCCAAAGCGGTAGCCGTTGCCGTAAGGGTGTAAGGGCCGACCTCGTCTTGAGTGTCTGCCAAGGGCGTGTGGTCAAACTCAATGGCAGCCCCATCAATGCGCAAAATATGTAGCCCCTCTTCCATGTCGGAAATGTAAACCACGCCACTTGGGGCAAAGGGATAACAACCCCAAGCTCCCTTGTACCCTGACCCTGGACCATAAGAACTGGTGTCATAAGAGCCGACCTTGCGAATATTGCTGGGGTCAGAAATATCCAAGCAAACCAAGCCTTCGGTGTACCAAGAAACATAAACTCGATCGCCGCGGATAAACGCATTGTGCGGAATCGTCCGATTATCAATAGTCCACGAATCTTTGAACCGAATATCACTCGGGTTTGAAATATCATAAAGAGCCACCCGGCCTCCGCCAACCTCATCTGTGGTGATGCAAAGGGTGTCGTCTTCATTTGCCCAGGAACTGTGAGTGAAGTTTCCCGGAGTTTGAATTTTGTCGCGAGTGGGGAAATTTGGAATGCTGTCAGAACGAACGATGCGATAGTCACCGCCATAGATTTCACTTAAATGAGCGTGCCCGTTTTGGACGTGCAAATCGTGAACGTAATTACTGTTGTAAGTTCCAATCTTGACTGGGTTCACGGGGTCATTCGAAACGTCAAGCACAACGGTGCCATTATTGGTGCCGCAAACCCAAAGTGTGCCTTCGCCCACATCACAGGCAATATTGTGCGCATTGTTCCACTGGTTGGTGCCCCACGTCTTCACCAAGTAAGGATTTTCCGGGTCCACTAAGCTAATAATTTGCAGGCCTTTACCGCCTTCGGTTACCGCATATGCGTACTGGTCATAAGTTTTAATGTCTCTCCATAAAGAAGAGGGGCCGGGAATGTCGCCGGTTAAATAGGGGGCGGTCGGGTCCGTGCAATTGTAAATCCGAGTACTGCCCGTAGTGCCAATGACCGCATACTCTCGGCCGTCGGGAGCGGTGTAGCCCCAAATGTCATTGGCTTGAACACCCATTTGGACTTTAGCCAGCAAAGTGATGCCATCGGCCTGGGCGAACATTGGAGTGGCGAGAAAAAGGAGAGTAGACAGGGAGGTGACCATGGAGCCAGAGTAGCTCAAAATGCGCATTCCTTGGGCCCCGTTCCTCACGATTTAACCGAATTTATTCAAAATTCCGTGGAACCTGGCAGTAAATTCCCAAAGTCGGTGTCTGGGTCAAATTCCGCCGGCGCCAAGGGGTCTTCAAAACCCAATTCCCTCAATGCGATGACCTTCAGCCGGTAGGGGTCTTCAATCAACCCGTCCTCCATGGCAAACACCACTTCCAAAGTGCCGATTAACTCCAGGGTGTTGTAGGTGTAATCCATTCGCAAGGCCGCGGGGACTTCGGCGCGCACCATTTCATTCACCCGCGGCGGAGCGCCAAAGCAACAACCCCACAGGCTGCGCACCAAATGGAATTGGCTAATCTCTTCAAACTCAATGTCAGGCAGCATGAAGCCGGTAATTTTTACCACCTTGCCGTTGAACTGGTGGAGAAAAGGCGGGAAGGGGTCATCCAGGTCATAACGAAACTCCCAAGCGCCAAGCAAATCCACGTCAATGGGAATGGGGTCGGCCTTGGTGCCTTCGTGCATCAAAGCCACGCCCACTTTGCGTTTGAAATATTCCCAACCGATGCTCCCCATGAGGGCGTCTTCGGTGATTCCTAAAACTTCCGCCGACGGCATGTTCACCGGCTTTGTCTCCACTGTTTTTATTTCCTCTGGCTTGGGCTCGGCTTGGGAAATGCCGCTAGCTTGCGAGGAATCCGACGACTCCTGGCCGGTGGTGCTTGGCCCCTGGCCACATCCACCCAAGAGGCATAAGGCCAGAAAACGGTAGGGAGAGCGCATTAGTAAGCAGAGGAAAGGTGGCCGGCGGGTTCCGTTTGGTAAGCCCGCAAGGCGGGGAGTAGTCCGGCGGCCGCACCAGCCAGAATAACCGCAATCCACAAAATCGCATCGGCGGAGGACGGCAGCGGAGATAGAGCAACTCCTGTTAACGCGTGAACTTTTGCCGACGCCAACCAAGTGCCCAGCATCGAAATCAATAAGCCCGCAATCGCTCCCGCGCCGGAAATGCACGCGGACTCTAAAACCACCATGCCTAATAAAGTGCGTCGCTTGGCTCCAAGCGCGCGCAGCAGCGCAAATTCTTTGGCGCGCATGCCCATGGCGTTAGTTAACGCAACCATGACCCCGAGTAGCGCAACCACCAAAACCAAAATGGCGATAAGCCGCAACAGTTGGTCCACTCCGCCAACAATGCGGAAGAGGTTGCGAATTTCATCGGCCGGGCGGGCGGCTTGAGCATCCAGGCGCGCATTCAAAGAACGGTACAGATTGATGTGATAAAAACCAGGTTGACTCCGCAATAGGAGAGCACTTAATCCAAGCGGATCTCGCGCAGTCCCCGCAAGTGCTTGTTTCTCTTCGGCGGAAACTTGGTGCCCGTCGATTAAATAAAAGTCGCCGGCGGAAATAAATATGGCGCGGTCCAAGGGCGTACCGGTAGGGGCCAACACACCAACGACCTTAAACGGAAGGTCTTCATGCACGTCGCCACCGCCGCTACCCAAAGAAACATCATGAGCCGGGAAAAAACTGTCTCCTAAGGAAAGCTGAGCTTCCCGAGCGGCACTCGCCCCACAAACTGCCTCCCCGAGGCCTTCATCGTGATGGTCGTGGTCGTGTCCGGTAACCGAATGCAGGTGTTTTTGCATTGCAACCAAGGCCGCTCCATCAAAATCAAAAGGGCGGCCTTCGGCAAACGGCAAAGGGTTGCCATCAGACAGACGGGCCTTTTTGAAAAGTTCGCTGGTGGTGCCAACGATGCGCTGGCCGCGGTATTGGTCTCCTACTACAAGAGGTGCAATCCATTTCACTCCAGGTGTTTTCTGAAGTTCTTCATAAAGAGCGAAGGGAATGTTGCCTTGCGAAGCGCCTTGATGGTAAAGCGCATTCAACACCAATTGCAAGGGAGAGCCCTTTGGCCCAACCACTAAATCACAAAGTCCGGCGGAGCGGTGAAAGCCTTCTTCGCCGGCGTCTCTCAAGGAACCGATGGCGGAAAAAAGCCCTACCCCGAGAGCCACCGAAAGTGCGGTCAAAAAAGAAGAAAGGGGCCGACGGCGCATGCTTCGCCAAGCAAGGGTGGAAATGTTCATGGCAAATGCACCACCCGATCAAAAGCTGCGGCCACTTCGGCGTTGTGAGTGGCGCATAAAACCGCAGTACCTTCCAATTTTGCCGCGCTCAATAATAGCTCGAGAACTTCCTGTCCACTTGCCGCGTCCAATGCACCGGTTGGTTCATCGGCTAATAAAACCTTTGGCCGGTTAACTAAAGCACGCGCCAAGGCAACCCGCGCTTGTTGCCCACCGGAAAGTTGTTTCGGAGTGTGGCTTAGACGATGGTCCATGCCAAGTTTGCCCAGTAATTCCTTCGCGTAAGCGGGGTCCTCTGGCCGACCGGTAAACGCCGCCCCCAGTAAAACATTTTCCAAAGCGGTGAACCCCTCCAGCAAATGGAAGGCTTGGAATAAATAGCCAATGTGCTGGGCGCGAAATTGGTCCCGCTGCGGTTCACTCATAGAAGTTACTTCTTGGCCGCCGACCTGAATGCTGCCGTGGTCTGGGGAAAGCAATCCGGCCACTAAATTTAACAAGGTAGTTTTTCCTGAACCACTTTCGCCAACAATAGCAAGGGCCTCGCCGCCAGCCACCTGCAAGGAGGTTATCTCAAGGACCGGATTTGCATCGGGACCGGCGGGGAAGCTTTTGCGGACGTCTGAGAGAGAAATCACGCGAGTAGAATACGGGGCCGCTTACTTGGAGCGGGCCCCCTTTCATTCAGCATGAATTCTTACCAAATCAACTCTTTCGCGGTCATCGGCGCCGGCAACATGGGCTCCGGCATTGCCCAAAAAATCGCCACCGAAGGCTATCCCGTCATTTTGGTGGATTTAACCGAAGCACAGGTCGAGCGCGGCATGGGGATTATTCGGGAAATGCTCGACCAAGGGGTAAAACGCAAGATTTTCCGGCCGGAGCAAGCCAAAGCCATTCTGGGCCGCATTCAAGCCACCACCCGTTGGGAAGATTTAGCCGAAGTGGACTGCGTCATTGAAGCGGTATTCGAAAGCCTGGACGTAAAAAAGGACGTTTTTCAACGCCTTGCCAAGGTCACCAAACCAACCTGTATCCTCGGCACCAACACGTCCTCTTTTTTCGTGAAAGACGTAGCCGAAGTCACCCCCAACCCAGAGCGGGTGCTCGGTTTGCACTACTTTTTCCACCCCGCCAAAAACCGCTTGGTGGAAATCATCGGCCACGAGAAAGCGGATCCAGCTGCGTTTGACGCCGCCTGGGCGGCCCAAGAGGCCATCGGCAAAACCCCGATTCGCTCCGCAGACGCGCCTGGCTTTGTGGTGAACCGCTACTTTGTCCCATGGTTGAATGAGGCGGTGCGTTTGCTCGAAGAGGGCGTGGCTGACATTGCCACCATTGAATGGGCCGCCAAAAAAGCCTTCAATATAGGCATGGGTCCTTTTGAATTGATGAATATCACCGGGGTGCCCATTGCCATGCATGCCGCCAACACTTTGGGCGCCGAACTGGATGATTTTTACGCACCGGCTGCGGCTTTGGTTAACCAAGTGGAAACCATGAAAGAAAATTGGACTCTTTCCGGAGAGCCGCAGGAAGAAAAATATACCGCCGTCGCTGAACGTTTGCTCGGGGTGACTTTTTACGTTGCTTCAAAATTGGTTGACGAAGGTGTCGCCACCATTGAAGACACCGACATCGGCGCGCGCGTTGGCTTGCGTTGGAGCGAGGGCCCCTTCCAACTGCTCAACAAAGTTGGGGTGGACGAAGCCCGCCGCATGGTTCATGAAACTATGGCGCCTTACGGCTTGGAAACTCCAGCCTTGCTTGCCGACGCTTCCGCCGACGGCATTGCCATTCGTTTGGTCAGCGCGGAAAAGCGCGGCTCTCTTGCCGGAGTTTGGATTAACCGCCCCGACGCCATGAATGCGCTGAATCCGGAAGTTGGACATCAACTGGCCGCATGTTTTGAGGAAGCGGCAAACTCCGGCGCAAGCGGGGTGGTCATCGGTGGCTCCGGCAAAGCTTTCATCGCCGGTGCGGATATTAAGTTTTTCGTCGACCATATTCGCGGCAATACCTTTCAAGAAATTTACACCTTTACCGAAGACAGCCAAAAACTGCTGCGGTCCTTCAGAAATTCCAAATCTCCCGTCATCGCCCGCGCCCAAGGATTAGCTTTGGGTGGTGGAGCCGAACTTGCCATGGGCTGTGATTGGATTGTGGCTTCCCCTAAGTCGGTGTTCGGGTTTCCGGAAACTGGTATAGGAATTTACCCTGGCCTCGGCGGCACCCAACGTTTGCCGCGTCGCATCGGTTTGCCATTGGCAAAGTATTTAGTTTATACCGGTCAAATAATTCCCGCATCCCAGGCCCTAGCCATCGGGCTCGTCGACGAAGTTGCCGCCTTCGCTGACCTAGATTCCGCTTGTGAATCTTGGGCCACCAAGGGCAAGGCCTACCGTGAAATGCCCACCACATGCAGGGCAAAAGAATGGCAACCCATCTGGGATTTCTTCGCCACCTACAGCGTAGATGAAATTTTATCTGGCACCACAGATGCTGGTGGCGACCCGCGTCTAGAAAAAGCCGTCAAATTAATGGGTTACAAGTCTTCCCATGCTTTGCATTTAGCCGAGCGGCTATTCAACGAAGGAACTGAACTGCCATTAGACGAAGCTTTGGCTTTAGAACTCCGCGACTTAGAAGAAGTTTTCTCGCACGCCGACGCCCTGGAAGGGCTCTCCTCCCTGATTGAGGGAAGAAGGCCAACTTTTCAGTCCACCGTGAGGGCTTAGTTAAAACTCCAACTCAGCGCCCGCCGCGCCACCAACACCCAGCTCTTGCTGGATAGCCATTTCCACCATAGGGAGATAGGCCAACACCATGGGGCTCACATCCTGGACATCGGTACGACCAGCAATGGAAAAGTCAAAAGCCCCCGCGGCAATCGGGGAAAGGTCCAGTCCGTCAAACCCAAAATCGAAAAAGCCGCTTTGTCCGCCAACGGCGTTGGCAAACTCAAGAAATTCATTGTCTTCGGTTGGATCGCCACCGGCATATATTTGATCCAACAGCACTTGCGGGTTTCCTGGCTCCACTATTTGGGCAACCCGCTCAATAATCTCTTTCAAGGCTGGGCCAAGGGCGTCCTTTGCTCCGAACGACACTTGAATTCCAGTGCCCGTAAAAAACGGCTGCCCGGCAGGGAGCATTTGAAAATCATAAAACAGTTCGACGTCCATAATTTTCCGACATGCGGAGGCAAGGCCCCGGAAAGCATCAAGCTCGGCGGCGCGAATGTTTACAAAGTGTTTGCGAGTTATGCCGAACTCATCCCAATCTTGTTCTGTTCTTAGGTCATACATCTGGTCCCAAGGAAGAAGGGCAACGGAACGATGAGTCCCTACTGCCCATATCTCATAAATGTCCCCGCTATAGGAGGCGGTGCCGTCTTTCTTTTGGACTAAATAAATCTTGGCGTCTTTAAATGCCGCCGAAAGCAAGGGTGCAAGAAATTCTTGTTGAACACGGGGGTTTTCCGGGTTTGCAAGAAATTCTGGTAAGGATTTCGCTAGCTGATTTTTGATCTCCTCGTCCGGGAGGGGCATTCCCGAATAAGCAAGCATCTGACTGTCTATGACCATTTCAAAAATGGCACCCGTTTTTTTCAGTGCCTCTGGGTTGATATAAAAAGCAACCTTTCCGTCCGGGCCGTCAAACTCGAACAACAAACCGCTGTTATTTGAAATTTGAAGTTGAAAGGTCATTTCAGGAATTTCTTCAACTCCAATCTCTGCGCTCAAGGCGTCCGGAATATTCAGCTCCATTTTTGTTGAGTCAAAGTTCAACTGTACTCCGTCAGCACACTTTTTGACTCTGATGGGGATTCTGGCGCTCAGGCCGCCGACCTCAGGGAATCCGTCGGACAAGCCAACCTCAAAGACAAGGGTCCCGTCAAAGGTTGAAGTGCAATAGGTGTCAGCCAACAACTCATTCAGCTCCAGAGCACCAATGCTGGTGGGCGGGGCTTGGGCCGCAAGGACGGAAGACTGGCCAAGGAAAAGGAAAAGGACAATTTGAGGGATGCGGAACATGTAGTCAATATACTGCTATCAGGCGCAAACGGTTGTGCCTTTCCCCTTTTTTGAGCATCCCTTGGACACCCTCCTAACCTCTGCGGGCCTTTTGTGGACCCTCGCCGCCGTAGTTGCCATCGGCATTTTTTACCGCGTCTCCATTGTTCCCCTACGCGGCGCCCCAAGAGAACTGTGGGTGATCTATGCCACCAAGGTTTTAGAAATCGTCGCCTATGGCTTAATGTCCTCCACTTTGGTGCTTTGGCTTTCCGCTGATTTAGATTTTTCCGACGCTTCTGCCGGCGACACCATCGCCATTTGGTCCACCATCATGACCTTGACCACGGTGTTAGTTGGCTCCCTAGTGGACGCCATCGGCATCCGCACTTCTTTTTTATTGGGTTTTTGGATGTGCCTCATCCCGCGTGCAATTATGACCGCCACCGACAACACCTGGGTTGCGCTTGGCTTGGGCTTATTTCCGATGGCCATTGGCTTGGCACTCATGACTCCGGTCATGAACGCCGCTATCAAACGTTACTCCACCACCAAACAGCAAACCGTAGCCTTCGCCATGTTCTACGTACTCATGAACGTGGGCTTTGCCATTTCGGGCTGGTTGTTTGATTGGGTCCGCGAAACCATGGGCGAATACGGCAGTCAAGAAATTTGGGGCATGACCCTGTCCACTTATCGAGTGTTGTTCTTTTGGGCCACCATCGCCACCGTCCCTGGACTTTTGATTACCCAGTTTTGGTTGCGGCGCGGCGTGGAAGCCACCGATGACGGGATTATTTTTACACCACCAGCCGAAGACGCTCGCCAAGGAAGCAAGATTGCCAAAGCTATTTCTAGTTTGAAAGAAGCGGGTGAAAAAACCGCCGAAAACTTTGCCAAGGTGTGGAGCCAACCAAATTTTTATCGCTTCCTAGTCTTTCTTTCCCTCATCGTGACGATGCGCATTGTGTTCTACCACATGCACTACACCTTCCCTAAATTTGGCTTACGTGAGCTCGGGCCAGGGGCAAAGATCGGCACCCTGTGGAGCGTGTTGAACCCGGTCATGATTGTGATCCTAACCCCACTCGTTGCCGCTTGCACTGCCCGGGTAAAAAGTTATTCAATGATTGCGGTGGGCAGTTCCTTCGCCGCCTTGCCGGTCTTTTTCATGGCCATGCCGCGGGAATGGTTTGCCGAAATGGCCAACGGCTGGTTGGGTAATCTCATTGGTCATACCTGGCTAGGCTTGTCGGGTCCGATTGACCCGATTTACATTAGTATCACCCTCTTCATTTTCTTCTTTTCTATCGGCGAAGCTATTTGGTCGCCACGTCTTTATCAGTACACTGCCGCCATTGCCCCTAAGGGCCAAGAAGGAACCTATATGGCGCTTTCCATGCTGCCGTATTTTGTTGCCAAACTTTTTGTGGGCATGATGTCGGGAAGAATGCTGGAAAGGTGGTGCCAGTCGGATGGTGTATTGGCCACCCGTTTTCTCAGCGAAAAACACGGCGTAGCCTTGGAGCAACTTCAGCGCCAAAACGGCGACCCTCTGCCGGAAAGAGAGCTTTTACCCATGGTGGCCGAAAAGCTTCAACTCATCACCGAAAAAGGCCAGGAACTCACCCAGGAAATCCATTTCCAAACCTGGCAATTTCTTCACGCGGAGTACCCACGGGATTCCACGTCTCTGTGGCTAGCCATTGCCTGCATGGCGCTCATCTGTCCGATTGGCATTGTGGTGCTTAGAAAGTTCATCGGCAGCCGCGAAAGCTAAGCTACCTTGCCTCACTCCGCCACTTGGCGCCCGTGGGAATAAGCCCTAGTAAACCAACAACTCGTGTTCACCCTTCCCTTCCAAGAAACTGGTCTCGCCGACATTGCCACAGTAGGAGGAAAAAACGCCTCCCTCGGTGAAATGCTGCGGAATTTGTCCGCCAAAGGGGTACGGGTGCCGTCAGGTTTTTCGGTCACTACGGAGGCATATGTTGATTTCTTGGAAGCCAACAACCTGGCCGACTTTATTCAAGATGAACTCGCAAACCTAGGGCCTGGAGATATCCTTTCCTTAGAAAAGACCAGTGGAAGAATTCGCCAAGCAATCTTGGAGGGGGCTTTCCCGGAAGATATCAAGAAAGACATCGTTGTGGCTTACGAGGACATGGAAGCTCAATACGGGGCCAACTGTGACGTTGCGGTAACGTAGCTCGGCTACCGCAGAAGACTTGCCGAACGCTTCCTTTGCCGGCCAGCAGGAAAGTTTTCTCAATATTCGGGGTGCCTCCAATTTACTCGAAGCCTGTAAACGAGTTTTCGCCTCCCTATACACCAGCCGCGCTATTTCATACCGCGACGACAAGGGCTTCGCCCACGATGAAGTTCAAATTTCGGTCGGCGTTCAAAAGATGGTGCGCTCTGACGGGGCTAGTTCAGGAGTTATGTTCACTCTCGATACCGAAAGCGGTTTTAGAGACATTGTGTTGATTAACGGCACTTGGGGACTGGGTGAAAATGTCGTCCAAGGCACCGTCAACCCCGACGAATTTCGGGTATTTAAGCCCGCTTTAAAAGAGGGCCTGCGCCCCATTCTTTCCCGACGCCTTGGTGACAAAGCCGTCAAAATGGTTTACACCAGAAACAATGCTGCGGGCTCGTCAACACGTAATGTGCCGGTAAGCAAACAGGCTCGTGCCACATTCTGTCTGCAGGACCATGAAATTTTGGAGCTTTCCCGGTTCGCGCTTACCATCGAAAATCATTATTCAAAGCTTGCAGGAAAAGACCTTCCCATGGACATTGAATGGGCAAAGGATTCTAGAGACGGCAAGATTTATATCCTTCAGGCACGCCCGGAAACGGTTCACTCTGGTGAATCCACTTTGTTTCATGAAGTCTTCCGACTTGAAAAGCGCGGCGAGGTGCTGGCGGAGGGGCGTAGCGTTGGTAAAAAAATCGCTGCCGGACCCGCTCGAGTCATTTTGGATTCGGATGACATGCACTTACTGAAGCCTGGCGAAGTTTTGATTACCGACATCACTGACCCGAACTGGGAGCCGGTCATGAAAATCGCCTCTGCCCTTGTCACCAATCGCGGCGGGAGAACTTGTCACGCCGCCATCATTGCCAGGGAGTTAGGTATACCCGCAGTGGTCGGCACCGAAAATGCAACCGACGCGCTTGCCTCTCAACAGGAACTCACCGTTTCATGCGCCGAGGGCGAAACCGGCTACATTTACCAAGGCCGCCTTCCCTGGACCACAGACCGATATGACCTTTCTGGACTAGAAAAACCAAAAACCAAATTATTGCTCAATGTGGCGGATCCAGACCAAGCCTTGCACCATTCACGCCTACCTTCCGATGGCGTCGGCCTAGCTCGGCTTGAATTTATTATTAATAACAGCATCCGCATTCACCCCCGCGCTTTGCTTGAATATGAATCCCTTAAGGCCGAAGACAAAGAGAAAATTGACCCAATTATTGCCGGCTACTCCAGCCCTAGAGATTTTTTCGTTCTTCGACTTGCCGAAGGAATTGGAACCATCGCGGCTGCTTTCTACCCGCGCCCGGTTGTCGTTCGAACTTCGGACTTTAAGTCCAATGAGTATGCTGCTCTCATCGGCGGCCATTGCTTTGAACCGCAGGAAGAAAACCCGATGTTGGGTTTTCGTGGCGCTTCCCGCTATTTCTCTCCAACTTTTTCCGAAGCCTTCTCTTTAGAGTGTGACGCACTGCGGGAAGTCCGCGAAGGAATGGGTTTGGATAATGTCATTCCGATGATTCCTTTTGTGCGCACCGTAGAAGAAGGAGTCAATGTACTCCAACTCATGAAGGAGCACGGCCTTGAGCGCGGTAGCAACGGTTTAAAAGTTTACCTTATGTGCGAACTTCCGGTTAACGCGGTTTTAGCGGACCAATTTTTAGATCACTTTGACGGTTTTTCCATTGGTTCCAATGACTTGACCCAATTAACTCTTGGGGTAGACCGAGATTCAGGAATCCTGAAGGGCTTCGATGAAAGAAATCCGGCGGTACTTGCGTTGATGGAGATGGCTATACGGGCGTGCAAAAAGCGCGGTAAATACATAGGTATTTGCGGCCAAGCCCCTTCAGATTTTCCGGAAATCTCCCGGTGGCTGGTGGAGCAAGGAATTCATTCCATCTCCTTAAACCCGGACAGTTTGATTGAAATGTTGAAGGTGGTCCGAGAAGCAGAGGCCTCCATGGTTCCGGCTTAGCCAATTTTTAGCGTTTAACTTTGTAAATTCCGTGCCGGCTAAACCGAGCCCGCCGCTTCGCAAATTCCACGGAAACGACAATAGCCGCAAGCATCGGGGGCGCCGCTTGTCGGCCAATTTTCTGGCACCAACTCGTCCACGTCTGGGTCATAGTGAATTTCCATCATCTCCCTAACGCTCGTCGACATTTTGTCTTGGACTTCGGACAGCCGATGAATTTCAACCGGCTGACTGTCTACCCTCTCTTCGTTTAAATAGGCGGCGTGTAACACAATGTTCTCGGGGTCTGCTGACCATTTCTCGCAGGCATAAAGTGCATAGGTGTGTAGCTGAAACCAATCTTCTTCACGCGGCTTGCCAGTTTTCCAGTCCCAAATGTGTACCGCTTCATCATCTTGATAAGCAAAGTCGGGGACCGAATAAATCTTAACCCCCATAAACGGCCAAGTATCCATACTCTCTACCGACAACCAACTTTCCGGCGCCGCTTGCCGAACTGCAGCCAAATCTTCGGACTCACAAAAATAACGGCTTGCTCTGGTCATCATTTCCTTGACCCTCTCGGTCTGCTCCGCGCTTATCTCCTGAGAGTAGTGGTGTTCTGCTAGATGCACCATTTTGTTTGGCTGGGCACGCCAGTCGTCTCCAGCCGACGACCGCCAGCCCTTGCGAAACCCCTCTCGGGCTTCTTCAAAAAGTTCTGCGGTGGTCATAACGGTGCCGCCCTCCTTTAGCCCAAACCAGCGCTCAATGGCATCATGCATACAGGTGCCGGCCAAAGCCGGAATGGAGCTGAGGTTCTTATGCACCATGACCTCAAATTTTTTGCCCTTAGGCCGCTCCGTCCACCATCCCCAAGAACCATAGCGGGAGTACCAGTTTTCCTTCCGGCACCGGTCAAATTCTTTGGCCCGCGACGCAGACCATGAAAGTTCGCATTGGAATTTCGCCACGCGGAAGTCTAACCAATGAGCGAATCCCCCGTATGCTGAAAGTCATGAAACATATCCTCCCTGTCCTTACGCTTGGGGTTACTGCTTTTTTTTCTGCCGACGCCGTGGGCCAGGTTGAAAAAGGCGGCTGGGCTCCCGAAATCCAAGTCAAAGAATGGCTCAACCAACCCATGGGTAAATCCCTGGAAGATTTGCGTGGAAGGGTCGTGTTTTTAGAATTTTGGGCAACCTGGTGACCTCCTTGCCGAAGCAGCATCCCGCACCTCGTTGAGGTCTGGAAAGAATATGAGCCACAAGGATTGGCATTTTTAGCGCTAACGGATGAATCTTCCAGCGTGGTTGAAAGGTTTGCCAAAACCACCCCTCTTCCTTATCCCGTCGGAACGGGCCAAAAAAGTAGCGGTGATTACGGTATTCGTGGCATTCCCGCCGCCTTCCTTTTAGACCACAAGGGTAATGTGATTTGGAAAGGGAATCCTGGCGGAAGAGGGTGGGTGGACTTGCTTTCTCCAGCCTTGGCCGCCGCTGCCGACGCCCTCCCCACCTGGAATCCCGGCGAAAGATCGGAGGTTTTGCGGAAAGCGACGGAAGCTGCAATCAAAGGAAAATTTGGCAAAGCCTACGCCGAATGCAACAAGGTTTTAGAAAAAGCTGGCCAAGACGCCCACGCCTTTTTAGCTGACTTGGAAGACGTAGCCGAAAGGCGTCTCCAGCTTGCTTTGAATGACGCCGCAAGGGGTTGCTACTTTGAAGCAACGGAATACCTGTCCGCTCAAGCAAAGGCTTTTGCAAAAACTCCTTGGGCTGAAAGCATGACCGCCAAACTTAAGGAATGGAAAAAGGACAAGTTGGCCAAGAAACTTTTTAGCCTGGATAGGGCCCGCTTGGGGGCCATTGAAATCGTACGCGGCGGAGACCGTAAAAAGGGACTCAAAAAATTAAAGTCTCTATTGGCCAGCGCCGAAGAAACCCCGCTGGAGGAGATTCTTCAAAAGGATGTCAAAACGGCTGGCGGTTTTTAGCCGCCAGCGGCAAATCTAGACATTCATCGTTAAGTCTAACGCGGGTTAATGCCGGAAATGCCGGATGCCCGTGTGCACCATACAAACACCTTTGGCGTCACAGGCGGCGGTAACCTCATCGTCCTTAATACTGCCACCTGGCTGACAAATGGCAATCACGCCGGCATCGGCCAAAAGCTCCGGGCCATCCGGAAAGGGGAAAAAGGCATCGGACCCAGCTGAAGACCCTTGGGCTCTTTCGCCAGCTTTTTCAATGGCGATATTTGCTGAGTCCACTCGACTCATTTGGCCGGCACCGGCGCCGATCAACATACGGTCCTTCACTAAGCACACCGCATTGGATTTCAGGTGTTTCGCCAAAGTTTGTGCAAGCCGCAAGTCCCCCTCTACCCCCTCAGGAATTTCCACCTGGCCGGCTACTTTTAGGTCGGCATCAAAGCCGCTGAATTGGTCGGAGATTTGCACCAGGGTGCCGCCCCAAACGCGACGAGCTTCAACTTGCTGGCGTGGTTTGCCTATATCCCCCACTTTGACCAAGCGAACATTTTTGCCCCATTTTGGGCCGGTCCGCAGAGTTTCTACGGCGGCTTCCTCAAATTCCGGCGCAGCGATGACTTCCACAAAGTGTCCCGGCCCGGCTAGGTAATCAGCACATTTAGAATTAAAAGCTACGTTCATGGCAATAACCGAGCCGAAGGCGGATAGCGGGTCACCGTCCCAGCCGCGAGTGAGCGCGTCGAGAGCGCTTGTGCCAACCGCTGCACCGCATGGGTTGGAATGTTTCACCACGACTGCAGCTGGAGCGGGAAGGTCGTTGACCGCGCCAACTGCGCCATCCGTGTCCAACCAATTGTTGTAAGACATTTCCTTGCCGCCCGACAAAACTTCGGCCGCGCCCAAACCAAAGGCCATGGCGTCGGGATAAAACCCAGCCGTTTGATGAGGGTTTTCACCATACCGAAGTCCGGCGCCAGCCTGGGACGCAAACCAGCGGCCAATGGCTTGGTCATATTCACCGGTCCGAGCAAAAACTTTAGCCGCTAATGCCCGGCGAGTTTCCAAAGTGGTTCCGCCTTGACTAATTTCTTTGGCCACCGCAGCGTAATCTTTCGGGTCACATAAAACCGCCACCGATTCGTGGTTTTTCGCTGCCGAACGAAGCATACTTGGTCCACCGATGTCGATTTTCTCAATGATTTCGTCCGCGGTACCGCCCTCGGCAACCGTTTCCTCAAAGGGATAGAGATTTACGCAAATCAAATCAATAGCGCCGATGCCATGTTCCTCCATGGAAGCAAGATGCCCTTCGTCGTCACGCCGAGCCAAAAGACCACCATGAATTTTTGGGTGCAGAGTTTTTACCCGGCCGTCCATCATTTCAGGAAATCCTGTGTAGTCGGCAACTTCCGTAACCGGCAGCCCCGCCTTCTTGATAGCACGCATGGTGCCGCCGGTGGAAAGCAGCTCCGCCCCCTGACCATGGAGGGCCTGGGCAAGTTCAACCACCCCGTCTTTGTAAAAAACAGAGAGCAGGGCGCGTCGGACTGGGGTTCGGGTTTCGGTCATGGGCTTAGAGAGGGTGGCGGTTTCCATTGGAAGGGGATGTTGATCCAGGAGGGCTTTCTATTTGGATGCTTTAGAACGAAGATACTCTTCCATAAAGGCATCGATGTCACCGTCAAAAACGGCCTGAGTATTGCCCTTTTCAAAATTGGTGCGGTGGTCTTTCACCATTTGATAAGGGTGAATAACGTAGGACCGCATTTGTGAGCCCCAAGCTATTTCTCCTTTTTCGCTATACATTTTTTGAAGCTCTTCGTCGCGTTCTCGTTCGCGAAGTTCAAACAGCTTTGCCTTAAGCATGGACAAGGCGGTGGCTCGGTTTTTATGTTGAGAGCGTTCATTTTGGCATTGCACAACAATGCCAGTGGGCTCGTGCGTCATTCGAACCGCAGAATCTGTTTTATTCACATGCTGTCCACCGGCGCCACCAGCGCGGTAAGTATCCACGCGGACATCCTTCATATTCACCTCAATGGCGGCATCGTCAGCAAACTCTGGCATCACCTCCACCGCCGCAAAAGAAGTGTGGCGTCGACTTTGAGAATCAAAGGGAGAAATTCGGACTAGGCGATGAACCCCACGCTCTGCTTTCAACCACCCGTAGGCATAAGGTCCGCGAACGAACAAGGTGACAGAGCGAATTCCCGCCTCGTCGGAATCTTCACGGCTAATGACATCGCAGGAAAACCCTCGCCGATCACACCAGCGCAGATACATGCGTTCGAGAATTTCGGCAAAGTCGGCGGCGTCGACACCTCCGGCTCCGGCCTGAACAATCAAAAAGGCGTTGTTGGGGTCCGTCTCTCCACCCAACATGACTTGAAACTCAAGGGCCTCGATAAGGGTGGTGGCGGCGGCAGAGGCTTCAATTAAATCTTCCTCGAGTTCCCCCTCTTCGGCCTCCGCCGCCAATTCCAACAGGGTATGAATTTCATCCACCGCATCCTTGGCCTTATCGATTGGCTCCAGCACGGCCTTTGCCAATTTTACTTTGCCAATCACCTCTTGCGCGGCTTCCTGGTCATTCCAAAAGCCGGGAGCTGCCATTTTCTTGTTCAACTCCTGCTGAAGTTCCCGTTGCTTATCGTAGTCAAAGCCGGCCCCGAATTTGGTCGAGGCGGCGTTCGATTTCAGAGGCTTGGTCGAGAAAAGTTTTCACAGTTTAGGCCGCCTCGTGTTTTGCAATGGCATCTTCAAGGGCTTGATAAAGAGCGGTGTTCACAGCAAGGGTAAGGGGCAAAAGGCCTTCGCGAGATTCACGCAAATATTCTTGGCGACGCTGCTCACTAAACCCGCTAGACAAAGTGAGTAAATTATCAAGACGGTCGGCACTTTTAATAATTTGGGCGTCCCTGTCCGCCCAGCGAAGGGTTTCAAAATGCTTCATGTTGAGGTCAAACTTGGATTGGCCCTCGGCAAGTTCGGGCAAGGTGAGCGAGTGAACCAGGTCCTCTACCTTTCCGCCAAAGCGTTCACCGATTTCCCCTAATTGGGTTTCGGTGTCCTCCACCATATCGTGAAGCAAACCGGCGCACAAAACATCGGCACCCTTTTGCTCTCCAACTTCAAGCAATAAAAGAGCCACCCGCAAAGGGTGACAAACAAAATCACCGCCGCACTTTCTTTTTTGACCGGCATGCCTCTCTTGCACTAAAGTAACGGCATCATGAACCGGAGGCCAAGTGTTGGCGCCGACCGCATCAATTAAACGTCTTGCCAGAGATTCGGCGTCCAAGGAGTAAAGATCTTCCATTAGTCCTTAACAAGAATCCGCGGCTTTCCTTCGGCAAGCCCCTCAATGACCTCATCGCAAAGGCCAATAAAAAGACCGATCTCGGCGACGCCTGGTATTTGGCTCATTTCTTGGTGGAGCTTTTCCGGCTTCGAAATACCCTCTTTAAAGCGACAGTCCAAAATATAGTTGCCGTTATCGGTTACAAAGGGTTGTTCGTTTTCGGTGATGCGCAAGAAGGGGGCGCAACCCGCCTCGGTAACCCGCGCTTCGGTTGCCTTAAAACCGAAAGGCAAAATTTCCACTGGAAGTAAAAAATTCGTTCCTAATTTTTTAACTACTTTGCCCTCGCCAACAATAATGAGGACTCTCTTCCCGGCGGCAGCAACAATCTTTTCGCGGAGCAGTGCACCACCCCCACCTTTAATGAGTCGAAATTTTCCGTCTACCTCGTCGGCGCCGTCCACAACCAAATCCAGATCAGGGGTTTCCTCTAAAGTAGAAGTAGGGATGCCTAAAGATTTTGCGCGGGCCTCGGTGTCTTGGCTGGTCGCTACGCCCACTACAGAAAGGCCTTCGGCTTGGATTCGCTCGGCCAGAGCTTCCAGAAAAAAGGCGACCGTTGAGCCCGTACCCAGGCCCAAGCACATGCCGTCTTTGACCCGTTTGGCAGCCTCGCGGCCGGCCATTTCCTTCGCAGAAACTTGGGGGGAGGTCGGTGATTCCATAGCAAAGAATCTTAACTCTTCCGCTTGCGTTTTTAATCGCGCGCCGACTGTCCTGCGAAAAAAACGGCGACCGGGTATCCTAATGGGTCATGGTTTTGATACCAGGTCTCAATAAGCTTCCCTCGTCCACCCCCACCACCTTGGCCGATCTCCCGCGCTTGGGCATGGGCCGGGTAATTAAGGTGGTTGGCGATGGCCCGGCCAGCGAACGCCTAAGAGAGCTCGGATTCGCCCAAGGAACCGAGGTCCATTTTTGTCGCCAGGCACCCTTTGCGGGGCCGATTGTGGTTGCCCTGCGCGGCTATCAGCTCTGCTTACGGTTAGGGGAGGCGCGCCTCGTTTTAGTTGAAAAGCCGGGAGGGACCGTTTGACCAACACCCTTCCCACCATTGCCCTTATTGGTAGCCCCAACTCCGGCAAAACCACTCTTTTTAACGCCCTGACCGGTCTTCGTGCCAAAACTGGCAATTATCCAGGCGTAACGGTGGACCGCCGCGAAGGAATCGTCCAAGTCGCCTCCAAAGGAGCGCGGCTTTTGGATTTGCCAGGCACCTACTCCTTACATGCTATTTCTGAAGATGAAGCCATCGCAGTAGAAACCCTGCGGGGAACTCGCCCTCACGAGCCGGCCCCAGACGGCGTCTTAATTGTGGCCGATGCAACCACCTTAGAACGCAGCCTGCCCATGATTGCGGAGATTCTACTGCTTGGGCGGCCCACCCTGCTCGCACTCACCATGGTGGATGAGCTAAAGGCTCGCGGCGGGGACTTGGATATTTTTCGTCTACAGGGTGAGCTAGGCATCCCTGTCGTCGGCGTAGTCGGCAACAAAGGGCTCGGCATTGATGACCTAAGGGAGCGTCTTTTGGACCCGACCGTTTGGGCAAAAGCAAAAAACTTACCCCAATCCGACGTTCAAGCTCGTTTTGCCTGGGCCGACGCCCTCTTAAAGAAGGTCACCCGTCATCCGGTACAAGAAAGTGGCCTGACCCGAAGAATTGACTCCATTCTTCTGCACCCCGTCTTAGGAGGGGTTATTTTTCTGGCTTTTATTACCGCCTTTTTTCAGGCAATCTTTACCTGGGCTGGCCCGGCAATGGACTGGATGGCCTCCTTTATGGATCAAAGCGCCAGATGGGTTTTGGCTAACGGCCCGGACCACTTTCTCACCCATATGTTTGCCGATGGTGTTCTGCGCGGCGTCGGAGCAGTACTAGTTTTCGTTCCACAGATTGCGCTTCTTTTCGCGCTCATCTTCTTTTTTGAAGCTTCTGGCTACATGGCCCGGGCCGCCTTTGTGGTCGACCGCCTTATGGGCTGGGTTGGCCTTGAAGGCCGATGTTTTATCTCGCTCCTCTCCTCCTATGCATGCGCAGTGCCTGGAATTATGGCAACCCGCTCTATCCCTTCTCCAAAAGACCGCTTGGCCACTATTTTGGTCGCCCCCTTTGCGACTTGTTCAGCCCGATTGCCGGTTTACGCCCTGCTCATCAGCGCTTTTATTCCTTCCACCCCGGTGTTCGGCCCCATCACCATGCAGGGTCTTACCTTGTTGGGTCTTTATCTTTTAGGTGGGATAAGCGCGATATTTTTTGCCGCCATTTTTAAACGCGGCCTGCTCCGCGGCGCCTCTCTCCCTTTTTATTTAGAGCTTCCTCCTTACCGGTTGCCGTCCTTTTCCTCGATTGCCATTCAAGTCTGGCGGCGGGTCAAAGTTTTTTTGTCCAGCGCCGGAAAAATCATCTTGGCCGGCTCTTTAGTCCTTTGGTTTTTATTAAACCATCCGGCTCCGGACCTAGGGGTAGGCGCCGACGGACCACCTAGCAGACAGGAGACTTTAGAGCAGAGTTATGCCGCCGATATCGGCCGCGCGTTAGAACCCCTTTTCTCACCACTTGGTTTTGATTGGCGGATGAATGTCGGACTCGTCGGCTCTTTTGCGGCCCGAGAACTGATGATTTCCACCATGGCCCAAGTCTACGCAGTACCCGATGATGATGAAAACTTTTCCGGCCTGCGTACTATTTTAACGACCCCAGATCCTATTACGGGCAAACCGCCACTAACCTTTGCCGCCGCCATTTCCCTACTCATCTTTTTTGTTTATGCCCTCTTGTGCCTAAGCACTGTTGCCGCAATCAAAAGAGAGACCGGCTCCTGGCGCTGGCCTCTCTTTATGTTGGCCTACATGTTTGCGGTTGCTTGGGTGGCGGCTTTCGTAGCCTACCGTTTAGCCCTTTAGCCGCTTGGCCCTAAATATCCAGGTTTTCGATTTCGTGAGCGTGCTCTTCTATGTAGAGGCGCCGTGGCTCCGTTTCATCGCCCATAAGCATGGAAAAAGTCCGGTCCGCCTCAAAAGCATCTTCAAGGATGATGCGCTTTAGCATTCTCAACTCTGGGTCCATGGTGGACTCCCAAAGCTGGTCGGGATTCATTTCACCCAAGCCTTTATAACGTTGAACTTCTACTTGGCTTTGGCCGGCCTCACGCAAGGCGCCCCCTAGCTCAGCAAGACTCGAAAAGGTTTTACTAAAGCGTCCGTTCTCAATGCACACTCCTCCACCAGGAACCCCAGGGGTGGTCAGGGGTAGGCCCGCCGCCATCAGTTCTTCAATTGCCTCTTGCGCCCGGTCTCTTTCGTGGAAAGAAAAAGAAAGTGTGTCAGCGGCGTCACGAGGAACAGCAGAGTCCGCGCCGCCCCAAACCTTGGCGTTTTCTAGTCCGGCCAAAAACTCGTCGCGATCTTTTCCATTCCAAAAGAAGTGCTGAGTTTGTTTTTCTAATTGCACCACTAAATGAGTTGGCAGCCCTTTCTTTTCATCAAATGCCGCCATATAGGCCTCTGCTTTTACACCACGCCTGTCGCCACGAAATCCGCCGATGGCTTTGCGTAACTTGCCGACGGTAGGAATTAATCCTTGCAGTGCTTTGCCGTCGAGTTCTACTCCGCCGGGCGCTGTCAGCCTCGCGGAGCCTAGACCTCGCTGGGCAATGGCTCGCCGAAGCCCTTCTTCGTCGTGAATGTATTCAAATTCTTTAGACCCCTTCTTTTGCACCCGATAAAGCGGTGGACAAGCAACGAACACCCGACCATTTTCAATCAGTGGACGCATTTGGCGGAAGAGAAAAGTTAAAATCAAAGTCCGAATGTGGGAGCCGTCCACATCGGCGTCGGTCATGATGATAATTTTTCCGTAGCGCACCTTTTCAATGTCGAACTCTTCGCCGACGTTAGCGCCAATCGCCTGAATCATGGTTTGTAATTCTTGATTTGCCAATACTCGACTGGCGGTATTCTTTTCTACGTTTAGGATTTTCCCCTTGAGCGGAAGAATTGCTTGGAAACGGCGGTCTCGGCCCGTCTTAGCAGAACCTCCCGCCGAATCTCCTTCCACCACGTACAGCTCCGTCACCTTGGTGTCTCGGGATTGGCAATCGGCCAGCTTGCCGGGCAAGGAGCCAGAAGAAAGCGCCCCCTTGCGGCGGACCAAGTCTCTTTGCTTGCGGGCCGCCTCACGGGCATCCCGCGCCAATAACGCTTTACGAATAATAAGTCGGCCGACTTCGGGATGGGTCTCAAGAAAATCTCCGAGGCATTGGTTGACTACCGTTTCCACGATAGAGGCGGCCTCGCGTGATCCCAGCTTCCCTTTGGTTTGACCTTCGAATTGGGGGTCTGGAATTTTGATAGAAACCACTGCATAAAGACCGGCGCGATAATCGTCCCCGGTTGGAACTTCACCCTTTTTCAGGAGCGAAGCCTTTTTCATATGACTGTTTAAGGTTCTGGTCAGGCCCGAACGGAAACCGGAGAGGTGGGTCCCCCCTTCGTCTGTACGAATGTTATTGGCAAAACTAAAAACACCCTCGTGCCAGTCGTTGGTGTAGCGCATGGCAACCTCAACGTTGTAATTTCTTCCTTCCCACTTCACATCCTTAAGAAAATGGATGATTTCAGAAAGAGCCGCCTTGCCTTCGGTTAAATCCGCAATGTAGGACACGAGTCCGTCTGGATAATGGAACTCTTCCTTCTTGCCGGTGTTCGCGTCTTCAAGCAATATCTTTAAACCCGTGGTGCCCATTAAGTAGGCCATTTCGCGCAACCGATTTCGTACCGTGTCGTAATCAAAGCCGTCATATTGGAAAATTTCCATGTCTGGCCTAAAGGTGACTCGGGTACCTTGACGATCCGTTTTCCCGGTCACCGTAAGTTCGGTTTTTTTGTAGCCCCGCGAAAATGATATGTGGTGAACTTGACCGTCTTTGAACACCTCTACTTCGGTCCACTCAGTAAGCGCGTTCACGACCGAAATCCCAACGCCGTGCAACCCGCCAGAAACCGCGTAAGCGTCATTGTCGAACTTGCCCCCTGCGTGTAACTTTGTCATCACCAATTCCACGGTGGACATTCCCTCTTCGTGCATGGCAACTGGAATTCCACGGCCATTATCAGTCACCGTTGCTGAGCCGTCTTCGTTCAACGTAACGGTCACCGTGTCACATTCCCCCGCCAGCGCTTCGTCCACAGAGTTGTCAACGACTTCCCAGAGCAAGTGGTGAAAACCTGAAAAGGACGTGTCGCCAATGTACATGGCCGGCCGCCTCCGAACCCCCTCAAGGTCTTTAAGGAATTGAATGGAGCTAGCGTTGTATTCGTTTTTACTTGTCATCGATTTATTTACGGCGAAACTCAAGGTTCCGCACCGCGGTGATTACGTTTTGTTGATTTAACCACCCGTTAAGAAGGCTTAAAAATTCATCTTGTCTGAAACAGCTCATTTCCTCAAACAGCGGTGCGGAGTCAACCACCACCAGAAGTTTGCCGTTGCGGTATGAAACTGGGCGAGTTCTTGTAGCAATCGACTCGGGCACAACTTGCTCCCAGGCTTTGAACACTTGGCGATATTCCGCAGAACGGGAAACGCCGACTTTTTGAATGACTCGACCTAATAGTTCTCGGATTGGTACCGCGTCGGGATTTTTTCTAGAAACCACGAAAATTTAGGTACTTGGGGCAAGGGGCATGACGACATACTCGTAATTTTCCCCTAAAATAAATTTAGCTGGTTTGGTTGGGTCGTCCATTTGGAACTCAATTTGTTCTACGTGGGCGGCCTTCAGTCCGTCCAATAAAAATGCCGGGTTGAACGAGGCGGTGAAACCCTCCCCGACATAATCCACTTCCAAACAAGCGTGGGCTTTACCCCGCCCTTCGCTTTCGGCAGAAACCTCCATTTTGTCTGGGGAAATGGAAATCCGAACGATAGCAGCGGTGTCTTGGGTGAAGTGGCTAGCAAGGCGCAATTTTTTAGAAAGGGATTCGCGGTGGGCACGAATCGCATGCCGACCAGCTTTGGGAATGACGTTTTCATAATTAGGAAACTCTCCGTCCAAAACTCGACCAAAGGATTCGAGATTTCCTAGCCGAAAGCCAACTTGGTTTTGGAGAAAATACACGGCTAGAGTTTCTGCGTCTTCATCTTGCCCAAAGCGAAGAATTTGGTCCAAAACCTTGGGCAACAAAACCGAACGCCTTTTTTCTTCACCACCCTCAACGGCATCGCGATGAATACAAGCAAGCCGACGTCCATCAGTTCCAACGAAGGTCACTTTACCGCCTCCAACCTCCAACAAAACTCCTTCGGTGGCAAAGCGCATATTTTGAGTTCGTGAGGTGGCAAAACGAGTGGAGCTCACCATGACCAAAAAGTCATTCTTTTTTATAATAAGATCGGGTTTTCCTTCTAGCACGGGTAAGGAAGAAAACACTTCCGGACCGCTGCCCCCGGCCGAACTGCTTTCCATGGTGACTAAGGCACAATTGTCATCTCCTGCCTGAACCAAACACTGGTCCCCTTTGCCTAAGCTTACAGTGACCGTTTCGGATTCGGTGTCTTTAATGACATCAACGAGTTCCCGCCCAGGGACAACAGCCCAGCCCGGCTGGTCCACTTGGACGTCTTCAAGGCGATAGCGAATTCCAAGCTCCAAATCCGTCGCCATAAGCACCAAAGAATTATTTTCCGCTTGCACCAAAACACCGCCAAGAATGGGGCGAGTTGGTTTACGGTCGATACCCATTTCAACTTTTTGAAGGGCATCACGAAAGGCTAAACGGTCGATGAGGAATTTCATGGGAGGGGGTCGGTATTATGTTTCTTTAAGAAGAAAGATAGTATTCATAGTATAGGGGTGCTGGGCCTGTGGAAAAACCCTGAAGGGGGGTCATAAGTCTGGTCCAGAGGTGAAGTTATGAGCGTCGCTTGGGGCATTTCCGAAGTGCGAAACCAGGGAAACGCCGGGGAGTGTTTGTGGAAAAAGCGGGCCTTATCCACAGGCTTTTTTATTGCCCAAGGCGGGTTGTGGAAAAACCCCAAGCCATGCTCAGGCTTTAACCGGTAGGTCCACACGTTTTGCCCGGGTTTTCCACAGACAAGGCGTGACATCCACCCGCAAAAAAGCGCGGCGGATGTGTAGTTCTTCACTTAAATGAGGACCCAGAGCCCTGTCGAATTTCACGATCAAGCTCGGCCAAGGTGGCTGCAAAATTGGTGTCTACGCGGCGACGCGAGTTCATCTTTTCGATGGCATAGAGAACCGTGGAGTGGTCCCTGCCGCCAAAGTGTCGCCCGATCTCTTCCAGCGAAAGCGGGGTAAGCTGACGCAATAGATTCATGGCAACCTGGCGTGGAAAAACAATGGAGCGGGTGCGGCGTTTTGACTCTAGGTCTTCCTTGCTAACCCCAAAATGTTGTGTGACCGCCTTCAGGACGTCCCCCACCCGAATGGGCCGCTGTCTATTGCGTAGGCTTGGCCCCATCATTTCGCGGGCCAAGGGCAGGCTGATTGGGCGATTTGTTAGGGAGGCCATGGCATGAAGCCGGGTGAGTCCCCCCTCTAGGTCTCTTACCGAGTCCACCACGTTTTCGGCAAGGAACTTGGAAACTTCGTCGGGTAAAAGTAAGCCAAGCCGCTGTGCTTTGGCCTGCAAAATAGCGACCCGAGTCTCAAAGCAGGGCCGCTCAATTTCAGCGACCAGGCCCCACTTAAACCGACTAATCAGCCGCTCCTGTAGCGCCGGAATTTCTTCAGGCGGGGCGTCGCTGGTGAGAATGATTTGCTTGTGAGCATTATGAAGAGTGTTGAAGGTGTGAAAAAACTCCTCTTGGGTGCGCATCTTGTTTGAGAGCAGTTGGATATCGTCAACGATGAGCACATCAGCCATGCGGTAACGATTGCGAAAGTTTTCCAGATTTCCCTGCTGAAGCGAACCGATAAAATGATTCACAAACTGCTCACAGGACAAAAAGGCAACCCGCGCAGAAGGGTTATTTTCCAGGACCTGGTGGGCAATGGCCTGCATTAGGTGGGTTTTTCCCAAGCCGACTGAGCCGTGTAGAAACAGCGGGTTAAACGCGGTGGCCGGACGGTCCGCAACTCCAATGGCGGCGGCGTGAGCAAAGCGGTTGCATGGGCCGACGACAAAGTACTCAAAAGAATATTCGGGGTTGAGCGCAAGGGGAAGGTCTTGCCCTGCTCCCAGCGGGGCCCGGCCGGAGGCAGGAGCCTTGGAAACTTTAGCTATAGGTGGAGCTTCTAGGGGCAAAGTTTGCTCCATAGAAACCTCATGAATTTGGATTTCAAAATCACTTACCCCTAGGGCTTGTAACAACTTAGCGCCATGTTGGTTTTTCAAACGAGAGGCGTGGAGCCCCGATGGAGCGGACAAAATGGCTCGGTCATTGCCGAGTTCCAAGAGCCTTGCGCCCCGAAACCAACTATCAATTTCCGGCGTACCCACTTCCGACTCTACGCGGGATAAAATCTCCTCCCACTTTTGTTCTAGCGGGGCTTGGACGGAAGACGACATTGTGGAAAGGTTCGTAAGTCCTTAAGAGGAAAGGGGTTGGGGGGGCCTCCTAAGCGAGGGACAGAATAGACGCCGCCGCTAAATCTGCTGCAAAAGTTTTCAACAAATTTCCTAAACAATGAAACCATCCGGTCTACGGAATAGCAACTTCGTAAAGGCGGCGAACCGTGACGCCCAGCGTTGTCCCCCCTAGTTCAGCTTCGGCTGGGGTGGTGTTCCACCCAAAGCTGATTCTTAAACTAGACCTTGCAGCCTCTTTGCTAAGGCCAGCAGCGCGCAATACCGAAGACGGTTCGGGGGCCCCCGAAGAGCAAGCCGAGCCGGCTGAAACCCTTAAGCCTTCTGCGTCGCAGGCCGGCAACAACATGCGCCCGTCGATGCCAGCAAAGCCCAAACTCAAGGTGTTGGCAATGCCATTTACGGGAGAGTGGTGCATGGAAAATTTCGCGACTTCCTTGCTCAGGCTTCGCAAGAAAGCCTCCCGGCATTGTGCCGCGTTTAAGGCAAATTCTTCTTGGTCACGGATGGCTAATTCTAAGGCTTGGGCAAAGGCAACCGCCAAGGCGGGCGATTCTGTCCCTGGTCGAAGACCACCTTGTTGGCCTCCACCTCCTAAAATCGGGTCAAAGGCGGCGGTGGGATTAATTTTTAAAACTCCCACCCCCTTCGGGCCGCGAATTTTATGCCCAGAAAAAACCAAGGCGTCGGCACCCAAAACCACATCATTGAGAGGAATCTTTCCGAGGCCTTGAACTCCGTCACAATGCCAGTGCAAGCCTTCTTCGGGGATAGGGAAAGGTTGGATGGCCCCGGTTTCATTGTTTGCCCATTGCAGGGCCAAAAGGGTCGGCCGAGAAGTCTTTGCCAAGGCAGCCGCGAGGTCGGCTTCTTGAATAACCGCCTCGGGAGTCAGGGGAAGCAACTGCAAAGTAAACCCCTCTTGTTGCAACAGCCGCAAAGGCCCGAGCACGGCGGGATGCTCGGCTTCGGAGGAAATCATCGAGATGGGGCCACCAGACTCGCGGGCCAAGGCCCGAGCGGCGCCCAGAATTGCTAAGTTGTTTGCTTCCGTTGCACCGCTGGTAAAAATAATTTCTCTGGCGGAGCAGCCTAGAGCTTCGCCGACTCGATCCCGGGCATTCTCCAAAACACCTTGAGCCCGACGGCCCTCGCGATGCAAGGAGGCAGGATTTCCAGGAGCCTCTTTCTCAGCCTTAACCCAAGCTTCTAGAACTTCTGGGTGAATAGGGGTGTCGGCGTTGGCGTCAAAAGAGAAATTAGCCAGATTCTTGCTCCCCGGCGGTAGTTTGGACCGCCCCTTCCTGGGCCGCGGGGGAAACCTTCTGAGTGTCGCCCACTCCGAGTCCACCGGAATCGGCTGTGGGGGTTTCTTCGAAACCAAGCCGACGGGAAAGTTCGGCGCCCACAGCGGCAAAGTCTTCGGCCCCTGGACATTGAGGGGCATATTCAAAAATGGTCTTACCGTGGCTCGGGGCTTCGGCCAGCCGCACATTGGTGCGCACTAAAGTTGGAATCAGTAGGTCCCCAAAATGTTTCTTAAGCTCTTCCACCACTTCCCGCGATAAGTTTCTCTGTTTAGAGTAGAGCCCCACGAGAACCCCAATCAGGTCTAAGCCGGGGTTGAGTCGGCGCTTGACACGTTCCAAAACGTCCAGCAATTGAGCCATTCCCTGGAGAGCAAAAAATTCCGCTTGCACCGGAATCAACACATAACGTGAGGCCACCAAGGCGTTTAACGAAAGCAATCCCAAGGAGGGCGGACAATCCAATAAGACCACTTCCGGCGGGATTTTTTCTTTACGGTATTGTTCAAGGGCGTCTCGAAGGAGGGTTTCGCGGCCGATTTCGGCGGCAAATTCGGTTTCTGCTCCGGTCAAATCTAGATTTGTGGGCGCCACCCACAAATTTGGCACTTGGGTGGGTTGGGCTACATCGGCCAAGGTGTGAGTGCCCCCCAGCATGGAGTAGACCGATGGCTCACCCGGCGGGGGCATGCGGTCAAAAGAAATGGAAAGGTGCGCTTGAGGATCTAGGTCCATGAGCAAAACCCTTCGTCCGGATTGGGCGAGGGCGGCACCAAGGTTGGAGACCGAAGTCGTTTTCCCTACGCCCCCCTTTTGATTAATGACGGAAATGACCTGCACCTATGCAGGATACCTCTGCAGGTCATGCCAGACCAGTTTCGCTAATTACAAGTTTGGACGCTTGTCACACCAAAGGGCCTAGGGCGGCAATCATTTCATCCAGGGCACAGTCCACGCGTGCTTGCCAATCAGGAAGGTGGGCGAGGTCATCCCGTTCGTGAGCCCACAAAACATCACGGCTAGAGTTCACAATGGCGCCTTTGCCGTCATGAAAAGCGGGACTTAATCCGTCGGCCGTGCCTCCTTGGTGCCCAAAGCCAGGCAACAACAAAGGTGTTTGTGGCATGAGGGCGCGGAAGTGGGCTAGCTCTTCTGGTCGAGTGGCGCCAACCACTGCGCCAAGGGAAGACCAGCCGCTTTCATCGACCGTCTCTTTACCCCATTCGTGGACCGCCGCGGCAATCACGTCGGCGAGAGGCGGTTGGCCATGATCTTGAAAAAGACCAGCTCCGGGATTGGAGGTTTTCACTAAGAAAAATAAGCCCGCATCCTGCTTCTTGGCCATTTCCAGGAAGGGCTGGCAAGCGTCTTTGCCGAGATAAGGGTTGACGGTAAGGGCATCTGCGGCGGGGAATGCACCGTAGGCTCCGCCGCCAAGAAAGGCTTGGGCATAAGCGGCCGAAGTCGATCCGATGTCACCCCGTTTGGCGTCCATCACCACCAACAAGCCACGCTCTTTGGCGGAATCTACCGCATCCGAAAGCGCCCGGAAACCGGCCGGACCGAATTGTTCGAAGAAAGCTGTCTGGGGCTTAACCACGGCAATTTTTTTGGCCAATACATCCAGGAGTTCACGGTGATAATCCACCATGGCTTCGGCGGCTTCAACCGGGCCGGCTTGGGCCGCGCTACGGAAAGGTTCAGGAAAATGGTCCGGCCGCGGGTCCAGCCCCACCATGGCCGGACTTTTTTTAGCGGCGATGGCGTCCCAAAGGCGTCCGGCAAAACCCAATTAAGTCTTTCCTTTGTATTTGACGTTTGGGTCCGAGGCGTGTTCCGGTAACAAGACCCCTCCGGAAACAATGGTTCTTAAGGCCTCTTCCACGGTTAAGGGCATCTCAATAATGTCGGAAGCCGGCACAAACAAGGTGTAGCCAGTAGCTGGCATGGGCGAAGAGGGGACGAAAACCGAAATGAGTTCCATGCCAGTGGCTTCGTTGATTGCCTTAGCGCTGCTCCCGGTGAGGAATCCTAAGGAATAGACTCCTGGGCGTGGATATGGAACGGAGACCACCCTTTTAAACTCCACTTTCTTTTCTTCACTGAAGAAGAATTCGGTGATTTGTTTTACATAGGGGTAAATGGCCCCGATGAGGGGGATTTTTTCCAACAGGCGCTCAAAGAGTCCATAGATTTTTCGGCCAAGGAAGCCCGAAAACCATAAACCCAAGAGCAATAGCCCGCCGACGGCGAGCACCACCGAAAGAGCCATCGAAAGGGTTGGCGACAGAGGCTCAAGGCCTGACGCTTGAATGGCCCAAGTTAAGAGCTGTTCAACCCGGCCGAGAATTTGCTCAGTAATGAGTTTCCACAACCATAAGAACAGGGCGGCCGTGAGAGCTAAGGGTAAAACTAAGCCTAAACCACGGAGGAGTAGCCTGGAAAACAGTGTGGAGCCTTTTTTTGCCATGATTCCGATTTGGGGGGAATTATACCGAGGCCTTTGGTAATAACTGCTCCAGCATAGTGTCGAGCAAAAGCATGCCCGCGGAGGTGACCCGGACATGAGTTTCGGTAATGACCAGCCAGCCTTTCTTTTCAAAATCTGACAAGAGGGGGCCGTGAATTTGAAAAAGGTCCAAGCCGGATTGTTCACCAATACGCGCCAAACTTACGCCCTCTTCTGGGAGCCGAAGGCCCATCATGACGAGGTCAAATAAAATGGTTTCATTATTTGGTTTTTCCTCAAAGCCGCAGGGGTCATCGTTTTGAAAAACGGCATTTTCATAATCTTGCGGATTCAAAAGATTCTGCCGACGACTTCCTTCCCACCAACTTGAAGCACCCGCACCAATCCCAAGATAAGGGAAACTTCTCCAGGCGGCAAGATTATGCAAGCAAGCTTCACCGGGCTTTGCGTAGTTAGAAATCTCGTAGCGAAATAGGCCATTGTCTTTACAAACCACCGCCGTTTCTAAAAAAAGTTTTTCACAAAGATCGGGGTCTTCGGCTTGCCATTTTCCGGCATCCTTTTTTCGGGTTAAAGGCGTTCCAGGTTCGTAAGTTAATTCGTAGCAAGACAGGTGGTCTGGGTTTTCAGCAAGCACTTGGTTTAGGTCAGAAAAAAAGGTGTCTGGATTTTGGCCGGGGAAGCCAAAAATTAAGTCGGCATTCATGCGAGGAAAAATTTCACGAGCCATCTGTAAAGCCTGTAAAGCAACTTCCGGACTATGGGCTCGTTCGTAAGCTCGAAGCACATCCGTCTGCAAAGATTGAACGCCGATAGAAATACGATTCACCCCGCCTTTTCGTGCTGCGGTAGCGGTTTCAAAATCTAATGATTCTGGGTTGGCTTCCATGGACACTTCGATTGCGGAATTTCGGAAGCCGGTAATTTCGTCCAAGCTCGAAAGTAATCTTGCCAACTCCTCTGCCGGCAATAGAGAAGGAGTGCCACCGCCCAAGAAAACCGTTTGAGGGTTTAAGTTGGCCACCCTTTTTTCGGCTTCTTGAAGGAGGGCGTCTACGTAACGAGTAAAGCTTTGGCCTCGGTAGGTCCAAGCGTTAAAATCGCAGTAATTGCACCGCGAAACGCAGAATGGCAAGTGTACGTAAAGGGAGGGCCGACCCTCTTCGAGGCCGCCCAGAGGGATGGGTTGGCTACTGGGCGCGCTTTCGAGGGGCGGGCTGTTCGGGCGGAGCAAGCGGGAGGATTTGCTCAGGTGGTGCGCCTTCCACGACATAGGCGTGTAGTTTACGAATCGTGTTGCGTTCCATTTGCCGAACTCGCTCGCGACTGATACCGAGGGCTTTGGAGATTTGTTCTAAAGTGGCAGAAGACTCTTGCCCAATTCCATAGCGGAGGCGAAGTACGGCGGCCTCCGTGGGGTCAATTAAGTCCAAGATTTCTCGGAGGGTACGAAGGGCGTCGTCTTGCAAGGCGATTTCATCCGGTCGCATCCGTTCACGATTTTCTTCTCCATGGGCTTGGTATTGGCCCAAGAGGATCTCCTCCTCCAAGTTATGGACACCACCATTCCCTCGCAAGGTTTGTTGAACCACTTTACGTTTTTTATCAGAGAGCCCAAGCTTTTTAGAAACCTCTTCGGGTGAAGGTTTGCGGCCAAGGGATTGCCCGAGCTCATTAGAGACACGGCCCCACTTGGTCAAAATTTCAACCATATAGGAGGGAATGCGCACTGTTTTTACAGTATTGATTAAAGACCGACGGATGGTTTGTTGAATCCACCAAGTGGCGTAGGTGGAAAAACGGAAGCCAGCCTCTGGGTTAAATTTTTCAGTTGCTTTTAAAAGCCCAAGGTTGCCTTCGGCGATTAAGTCGGGAAGCGTAAGCCCTCTTCCGCGGAAACGTTTGGCAATGCTTACTACCAAGCGCAAGTTTGCGCGAATCATGTGTTCGCGGGCGTCGGCATCACCTTTTTGAATGCGGCGACCCAACTCAACTTCTTGTTCGGCGTTAAGCAGGGCGACTTCGTCAATTTCGCGAAGGTAGGTTTCTAGGCAGCGGTCGGAAGAAATGGGTCGGGCCTCTTTTTGGGGTTAGGGTGATTGGGTTCTGCATTCCTTTCGGCTAGATGAGTCGCGAAACTTAAGGGAGTTCTTAGGATGTGGAGGTGACGAAGCCATCAAATAGAGAATCCACCCTAGGTATTGGCTCAGAAGGCCAATTCTTTAGTCGAGAAGATTTTCTGCCTCTACTTGCGGCTCAGGCCGGAGATTTGCCCCTCTTGGCCAATGGGCTCATGGAGTCCAACCCCGAACAGTGGACGCAGCGCCAACTACACCACTTACACGGGGCGACTACCGATCTAGAGGCCTTTCTCGATGCTCACCAGGCCCGGCAAAATAAAGCCTTTTTTCGGATTCGTGAAATCGTAGCTTTGGTTCGTTGGTTGGCTGCTGGGACCATTCCCCTCCTTCACCTTCACAGCCGGCTTCCCCTTTATTCGGTGCCTCGCGTTGAGTGGGTAAAAAATGAACTCGGTCCGGAGCTACGAAAAGCCGCCTTAGAGCTCGGAGAGATTATTGGAAAAACGTTGCAAGGCCTTAGAGATGAATGGGTTAGGTGTGAGTTAGCCTGGCCTGATGGGGCTTTGCGAATGGATTCCCTTGGGCAAGGAAAAAGAGCAAAAACCTTACCCAAAGACCGAGTTTCAGCGGCGCCGGAAAGAGAGTGGGATTCGGCCGGGGCTCGGCTGGCCGGGACCTTCCTGACCCTGGCCGAGGGGGTGGCCCCTTTCCTCGCCCACCCCGGACCCGATGCCGTCCAAATCCGGGAATTTATGCAGCGGTTTTGCACTGAGGAAATGGCTCGCCAAGCAGAAGCTAGAATTCATAGTTTTCAATCCTCTTACGACACCCATGTTGCTGGCTCAGCGGAAGAGGAAAACCACCCGTCCTTAGAAACCCTGAGGGGCTTAGGCAGCATGGCGCTTCACTTTTCCGAGATGGTGACCGCTCTCACCCACCTTTATGAACGCCACGATTTTTATGACCGTCAAGGGGAATCTCGCCAGGTTTTCCGAGCCATGGTGGGTGAGGACAAAATATGTTCAATAATTGTAAACTATGGAATTAAAAAGGGTTGGGAGTGTATGAACGAGGGAATCCCGATTGCAAAAGAGTTGATTAGTGCGCTTACTCTTCAAGGGGAAGTAGAGTTGGAATTGCCCGAGGGGGTCCAGCTACACGCCCGGCCGCTTTCTTTGTTTGCCCATATTGCTCAGAAGCACGGCACTCCTTTAACCATGGTCCTAGGAGGAGAATCGGCGAATGCGGCGAGCATTATGCAGATGCTCATTTTGGCTGGGAGCCATACCAAGTACAGGAAGGTTACATTCGTGGGTGACCAAGCCCCATTGAAAGATATCCAGAGTCTTTTTGAAGCAAGGCTTGGGGAAGATGGAATGGAAGATTTTCCGACCCACCTTGGCTACCTGCGTCCCACCTAAATACCGTGCTGGAGGCGGTCCCCGAGGATGGCAGGCAAACCAGCTTTGCGGATTAACTTTTGCTCAGCGGCAATGTTGTAGGGGGTTCTGAGTAACTGGACCCGTCCGATTCCAGGGGAATACACCGCAACGGGGGCCATTGGATTTTCGTCTCGAGGTTGGCCCGGAGAGCCCACATTCACAACCGCACGCTGGCCAGGCTCCAACGACCAATCAGTTGAAAAGTGCCAATCCAGCTCTTCTTCCCCTTCGGTCTCGATAAATGACATGGGCACATGGGTGTGTCCACAAAACCCAACGGGTTGGGTGAACTCTGCCAAAGAAGATCGTGCAGCCGGGAACGACTGGAGGTAATGAAAGGCTTCCGGTTCTGGCAGGGCACCATGAAAAATGGTTAGGTCGGACTCAATGATTTGCAAAGGAAGCGAGCTTAAATACTCTAAATTCGAGGCGGAAATATTGGCCCGGGTCCACTCAAGGGCTGCCCTGGCATAAGGATTAAAGTATTCGGCCGGAATTTTCCCCAACAAGGCCCAATCGTGGTTGCCGGCTACGCATTCAATGCCCCGTTCTTGGACAAGATCAAGAACCTCGTTGGGGCGCGCCCCGTAGCCCACCAAATCCCCAACGCAGTAATATCGCTCCACGCCCTCTAAATCCAAGAGTGAGAGCACTGCTTCCAGGGAAGACAGATTGGAGTGCAAGTCCCCTAATACACCAACTTTCTGCATGTTTTCTTTTCCGATTACCGGGTCTTGCCGATAGTCTGTGGTGCAAGCATCCTAAGCTAAGGACTCCGCATGACCAATAAAAAGCTCGGAAAAGGACTCGGTTCTCTACTCGCCACCAGGCACGCCTCTGAATCAGCCACTGAGGGCGCTCCCCTCTGGGTCCCTTTAGACCAACTTCGACAAAACCAGGAGCAACCCCGAAAAGACCTCCAAAAGGGGATTAAAGAATTGGCGGACTCCTTGCGGCGGCACGGCATGATGCAACCCATCGTGGCGACCGCAGTCAAAGAAGGGGGCTACGAAATTTTGGCCGGCGAACGCCGCTGGCGAGCAGCTCGGCTTGCCGGCTTGAAATCGGTCCCTATTCTCGTGCGAGTTTCCCCCGTAAGCCAGGGAGAGCGGCTCGAGCTGGCCCTCATCGAAAACATTCAAAGAGAAGACCTGAATGCTATGGAAAGAGCCAGCGCTTGTCAGCGCCTCGTAGAGCAATATCAACTGACTCAAGCGCAGGTCGCCGAACGGCTCGGTTTTGAGCGCTCCACGGTGGCCAACTTGGTTCGACTGCTGGAACTTCCCGAGGCCATCCAGGGAGCTGTTTCACGTGAAACAATCACCGCAGGACACGCCAGGGCGCTGTTGCGCCTCAATGGCAATCCTTTGCAAATTAAGGCCTTAGAAAGAATTGCCAAGGAAGGCCTTTCGGTAAGGGCAACCGAAGCCATGTGCAAATTCATGGCTGAATCGGGACTGGGGCCCCAGCGTCAGGTTAGGCCAAGAAAGCCGGCTTGGGTTTCGGAAATGCAGGAAAAAATAACTCGCAGCCTAGGCGTTCGGGCAGAGGTTCGCCTACGCCAAAAAGGCGGTGGACGCCTCATTCTCCACTTTCAAGATCTCGACGGCTTGGACCAGCTGACTCAGCGCTGGGGCCTCCACGAAGAGGCCGCCGAATTATTAGAATCTTAAGCGGTCAAGGGTTGACGAAGTCGAGATTCGTAACCTGAACTCCACCCGCCAACAACCCAGAGTCTGGGTCTGTACCTAGGGCGAAGAGCGAATCTAAGTCAGCCTGCCCGGCGTTGAGGACTCCGAGGACGGTGGTACGTCCATCAAAGTGAAACGCGTCTTGATTCAAAACCATCAAGATGCCCGGATCTTGTTCACTGCCACTGCCACCCACCCTGGTGGCGCTTCTAAGACAAAGAATGCCTTTGCCATGAAAGTGACCCCAATGCCGCTCAAGAGGGATTGGGTCCTGGAGGCTGTCTCCTACTAAGGCTAATTGAAGGGCTTGAGTTCCAAGGGTGGAGACCTCTGCTTGCTCCCAGAGAGAGGCTTTTTTGGCGGCACGGATTGCTGAAAAAGCTGCCGTAGGCTCATCATATAGGCTGAAAGAAAGTTTGTAAGTTGTTTTATCTAAACCGGTTAAGGTTATTTCAATGGTTCCGCTTCCGGTTTCGGATTGAGCTGGGGCAAAGCTTCGTCCGTCCTTTTCACCGGCCAAAATAGACTCGACGGCTTCAAGGAGTGGGGTGGATATCCCGTCGCGCTGGATGTTAATACCGGAAAGCGCTTTGCTCGCGGCCAGGGTCTGGATTTCTCCGTGGAGCATTTCAAGGGCTTCGGTATTTCCAGTAGAAGCGGCGTGGCTGGCCAACAGGGTGACGGTCCACGGAAAGGAGCGCGAATCTTGCCGATTCTTTTGTAGCAAGGCGTGAAAATCGGTGACGGACTCGGCGCTGCGGAGTTCTTGTTGGGTGGTGTTGAAGTTTTCCCAAGACTGGACTCTGGCCCGTAAATCTCTTTGGGGAAGCCAATAATTAAAGACTCCGCCTCCGACGAGGACAAGCAAAACGAGAATAAGGAAGCCCTTGTTTTGGGCTATCCAGGAGGATGGGGGGGATTCCGACATATTGTTAGTGGGGCTGACCGCTTTTGAGTGAAGAAGTGTAACCAATTCCCCAACTAGGGTTCGTATGATGCGCCCCATTCGGTGGCTTGGCTAAGTAAACAATTTCGTCGGCGTTGGAAAGTGCGCCTTTCCGGTTGGTTCGGACCAACCCTGTTTCGACTATGGGGCCGCACCTTGCGGATTCGTTTTGTCGGCTTGGAAAACTATACCTTTCGAAATAAATCGGGTCGGCTGCCGGTTTTCGCCCTTTGGCATCAGAACATTCCGCTTGGGGTTTTTGTTCATCGGGACCAGGAACATGGGGTCATGGTTAGCCAACACCATGACGGCGACATTGTTGCCAGAGTAATCAAACCTCTGGGCTATCGTTTTTCTCGAGGCTCAACCAGTCGTGGTGGTGCTCGGGCGTTATTGGAAATGGTAGACTCCGACACTTTCCCGGGTGGCGTTGTCTTAACCCCCGACGGCCCATTGGGGCCACCCTTTTCTATTGCTCCCGGGGTTTTTCAACTAGCCGCCCGCACCCAACGACCAATCGTTGCGGTTGGTTTTACTACTTCTCGTTTTCATCGTTTCCAATCTTGGGACCGAATGATTGCGCCCTTGCCTTTTGCAAAAGTGGTGGTTGCTTACGGAACCCCGTTTTTTATTGCTCAATCCAGTGGTGTTGAAGTTGATGTCTCTGCACTCGAAAAAAAAATACACCAAGCCTTTGACACCATCCAAGCTAAGGCCGACGGTTCGCTGGAGGAATGGCGATGAATCAAGGGACTAAAGTTTTCCAAGTTTCTTCTATTCAAGGAATTGAATTAAGGGCCAAACTTGACCAAGCCAATTGGGAATTTAGCCCGCTGCAATACGCTCTATTCCAGGCTCGTCGAGATGGCGTTGTTGTTAGTTGTTATGAAAGCGGCAAGCTGGTGATCCAAGGAAAGCATTTAGAAGGCTGGGAATTAGAATTCCTCCCAGTTGGCCTTGAGGCAAAACCGGCAAGCAAAAAAGAAGAGGTTGAGAAGACACCATCCAACAAAGATGAAAGCGCCCAATTACCAGCAGTTTCTTTGGGAAGTGATGAAGCAGGGAAAGGAGACACCTTCGGGGGTCTTTACGTTTACGCCGTTTCGTTGACCGAAGAAAATGTTGAACTACTCCGTTCCGCCGGAGTGGGGGACTCTAAAACCATCGCTGACCGGCGGATAAAAACCTTGGCCCCGTGGCTAAAGGAAACGGTTCCTTT
>Ga0066376_10000433_pt1 | contig 38673 bp, 41 predicted proteins | sample Knorr_S15_td_Bot_FD_77009 | JGI IMG/M metagenome (GOLD analysis project Ga0066376, IMG submission 77009) | Marine microbial communities from Southern Atlantic Ocean transect - Knorr_S15_td_Bottom_ad_5009_LV_A | ecosystem: Environmental > Aquatic > Marine > Oceanic | place: Southern Atlantic... | reverse complement strand
GTGAAACCAGACATTGTGCTGAAATCCGGCACGATTGCGGCGGCGGCGATGGGCGATCCCAATGCCTCGATCCCGACACCGCAGCCGGTGCATTACCGGCCAATGTTCGGCGCGCTTGGCAGATCTTTGATTGAAAGCTCTGTGACGTTTGTTTCACAAGCGGCCGCAGATGCCGGTATCGGTGAAGCGCTCGGGCTTTCCAAACAGATGATTCCCGTCAGTGGCACACGGAGTGTCAAAAAAGGCGATATGAAACTCAATGACTATCAGCCAAAAATGGAGGTTGATCCTGAAACCTATGAAGTGCGGGCAGATGGCGAGTTGTTGATTTGTGAGCCAGCAGAAGAGCTCGCCATGGCCCAACGGTATTTTTTGTTCTGATATGAGACGCGCAACTTCCACCTTGCATGCAGAACACTGGGCTTCGGATGAAGTGCTCAGCACGGTCACGCTCGCCTACGAAGACCGGCACCGCCGTCGCATCAAAATGACCGATGATGATGGCGAAGCATTTTTGCTCGATCTTGCCGAAGCGGAACAATTGGAGGAAGGCGACGCCTTGGTGTTGGAGGAAGGCGGCGTTATTGCTGTGAAAGCTGCCGATGAAGATGTATTGGATATCCAGTACGAAACCACGGCAGAAGCAGCACGCATTGCCTGGCATATCGGCAATCGACACACGCCAGTTCAAGTATTGAAAGATGGCGGGCTTCGGATCATCTATGATCACGTGCTTCAACATATGGTCGAAGGCCTCGGTGCAACGGCAGCGCGCAAATCGGCACCGTTTTCACCAGAACAAGGCGCCTACAGCGGCGGCGGGCATTCGCATGACCACTGACAATAATCTTCTCAATCTCATGACCTGGCTATCGCCGAGCTTTCCGGTTGGCGGCTACGCCTATTCTCACGGTATTGAGTATGCAGTTGAGGATGGCCGGGTTAAAGACGAACATGATTTGACTGCTTGGATTAAAGCTGCGCTAAGCCAAGGAACTGGACGCATTGATGGCGCGCTATTTTGTGCGGTGTGGCAAGCGGTCACCGATAACGATATGGATCGATTGAGATGGGCAATTGAACGTGCGGATTTGATGCGCGGCACGTCAGAAATGGTGTTGGAAAGTTCCGCCCAAGGCCAGGCGTTTATTGATACGATTTTGCAGACGTGGGAATCGCCGAGGCTAAAAGAATTGGCTGACGTCATCCGCGGAATGGATCGTCAGATCACTTATGCTGTGGCAGTCTCTGTCGTATCATCGGCTGCCGAGATTCCATTACGTGAGGCATTGCTTGCGTACTACCATGCTTTTGCTGCCAATCTGGTGTCGGCTGGTGTGCGGCTCGTGCCGTTGGGACAAATTGCCGGGCAACGGTGTCTGCAAACGCTTAAACCTGTAATCACCGAAATCACCGAAGCTGCCATTACCGGCAAGTATGATGATCTTGGGACTGCAGCGCCTTTAATCGATTGGGCATCAATGAAACACGAAACACAATATACAAGGTTATTTAGATCATGAGTTCACCATCTAATCCATTGCGCGTTGGTATTGGCGGGCCGGTTGGGACCGGAAAAACCGCGCTGCTGGATCGGCTTTGCAAAGCCATGCGCGACGATTTTAACATCGCCGCCATTACCAATGATATCTACACAAGAGAAGACGCCGAGTTCTTAACCCGCTCGGGTGCGCTCGATCCTGATCGCATCATTGGCGTCGAAACCGGCGGCTGCCCGCATACGGCGATCCGCGAAGATGCCTCAATGAACCTCGCCGCCATTTCTGATCTCAATAAAAAGTTTCCCGGCCTGGATGTGATCTTTATCGAAAGCGGCGGTGACAATTTGGCAGCGACTTTCTCTCCCGAGCTCGCAGACATCACGATTTATGTCATAGACGTTTCGGCGGGAGATAAAATCCCAAGGAAAGGTGGCCCCGGTATCACCCGCTCTGATCTATTGGTGATCAATAAAACGGATCTGGCTCCCTATGTCGGCGCTGATCTCGGCGTGATGGACCGCGATGCCAAAAAAATGCGCGGCGACAAACCGTTCTACTTCACCAATCTCAAAGAAAACAAAGGCCTTCCTGAGATTATAGAATTTGTCAGAGAGACTGGTGGGCTGTAGAATACGCCTGCAAAGGAGTTCGCCGTGGCAGATAGCGATTCAACATTTTTCGAAGTAGATGATGCGGCCAATCGCGAGAATGTTGACAAAGACATTGAAGAAAATCTGCGAGAAGCCTCCTGGCCGATCCAGCTGAAGGTCGCGCTGGCCTGCCGCAAATTAGCGGCTGAAGGTCATGCTGAAACGCTGGCTGGTCAGGTAACCGTTAAAGCTGAAAACGAAACCTTCTGGTCCAATCAAATTCAAGGCGGTTTTTCCAACGCCACACAAGGTTCGGTCTTACGCTTTGACAATGAAATGGAAGTTGTCGAAGGAACCGGCATTCCCAATATGGGCGTTCGATTTCATTTGTGGGTCTACCGCGCACGTCCCGATATCAACGCTATCGTGCATACCCATCCTCCGCACGCTGCGGCTTTGTCGATGACCGGCAAAGAGCTGAAAATTGCCCACATGGATTCGACCATGTTCTTCGATGATTGCGCCCATTTGAAAGAATGGCCGGGTGTCCCGGTTGCCAATGAGGAAGGGCGTATTATTTCAGAAGCGCTCGGTGACAAAAGCACGATCCTGCTCGCCAATCATGGCTATCTAACCGTTGGAAAAACGCTCGAAGAAGCAACCTACCTTGCCGTGCAATTTGAGCGCGCCGCGCGTCTGCAAATTATGGCGGAAAGTATAGGTGACATCCAAGCGATCGAAGATCACCATGCCCAAGACGCCCACGATTTTCTACTGCGGGATGGTGTGGTGTTTGGAACGTTTAATGCCTGGGCAGAAGAACTCCTCCGAGATCATCCTGAAATCGCAAGCTAAGAACATAATTTTCCAACATTGCTCAGACTTTTTGGCAATTCCAATTCATGCCGCTGGCAAATTGGCTGGATCAAGCGCTCCACCTCTGCGCCCCCGAGATTATCCATCAGCGCACAGGGTGTGCGGGAAAATTTAAGGGCCAAGCTTGCTCCCATATCAACATCGTCAGGCGTCGCGACGTCTTCATCAAGTTCGTCCAGAATAGCCAAGAAAACCGCACCGCGTAGCCGATCTTGGATAGTGCTGTCATTTGAAGAAATGCTGTCACCTTTTTCGATCACCCATTCTGTTTCCGCTTCGCCCATTGTGATCATGCTTTTGGCAGGCTCATAGAACGCACCCAGAGGAGAAATGTTTTGAATGGCGTGCAAATTAATCCGCGGTTTAACGAGGTTCATCACCAAGAAAGGGCCGCCAGCGGCACCCACAGCTTCTTTGGCAACGCGGTCGATTTGACCTGTCGTGCCCGAGACCTTCTTCATGCAACAGAACAGCTTCATTGGTGTAGGGGCAGAAAAACCGATTAACTGCGAAGCCATTTTGATCGCGGCACAATAAAGGTTGTTTGCCGGTATCTAGGCAAAACGCCTTCATCGCCTCAATCGTCGCCGTGTCAGTTTCCTCTCCTTTAACGATCTCAACGAGTGGGCTGATCTCGGCTGGGCTAAAATAATGAAGGCCCAAGAAACGACCAGGATTGTCGACAGCCTCGGCGATATCACCGACTTTGAGGCAACTTGTGTTGGTCGCGAGAAAGGCATCTTCTCGGACAATGTCGTTGAGTTTGTCAAAAGTCTCTCGCTTTAGATCAAGGTCTTCAAATACGGCTTCGATAACAAGATCAGCATTTGCAGCGATTTCAAAATCAGTGCTGCCAGATAATAATGCATGGGCAGTATCAGCGAGTTGTTCATCCATGCGGCCTTTTTCGACCTGCCTCGCGTAAAAGACTTGCGCTCGATCAAGCGCGCGATCAATGGCATCCATTGATATGTCTACAATTTGGACCCCGCATCCTTTTTGGGCGAGTGCAATTGCAATGCCTGAACCCATCGTGCCCGCGCCGATAATTGTGACGTTTTTAATAGTCATCTAAATAACGCTCTCTGCTCGAAGTTCAGCTATTGCATCGTCGGCCATGCCAATGCTTTGCAAAATTTCATCGGCATTTTCTCCGAGAGCAGGCGGCGCAGAACTGGCGGCAATCACATCACCATTGGCCTTAAAGCCGAGCGATGGCACATGAATAGTCATGTCATGACTTTCCAATCTCAATTCGGTCATGATACCGCGCGCTTTTGCCTGACCCTCGGCCAAGGTTTCATCAAGATTGCGCACGCGTGCCGCCGGGACAAAAACTGCGTCCAGAATATCTTCCCATTCCCGAGCGCTTTTGGTTTTGAGGGTTTTGACAAGCTCTTGGCGCAATTCTGATGTGTGCTTTTTTCGCTCCTCTGGTTCGGCCCATCTTGGGTCTTGCAAAATATCGCTGCGATCGATCGCAGCGCAAAGTTTTTGGAATTGAGGATCATTGTTGGCGGCTATCATTAGCATACCGTCAGAGGTGTCGAATGCGCCGGAGGAGGGACTTTGGCTCCAAGCTTCATTCCCGGAGGGTTCAGGTTTCCAACCGGCGGTCAAATTGTTGGTCATAAGAGACGCCATTAAGATGAGAGAGGTGTCGAGCATGGCAACGTCGACCGAAACCGCGTTGTCCGTTCGCCTAACTTCGTGTAGAGCAGAAACAATTGCGAGGGAGGCGTTCATGCCGGTCGAATAATCGATATAGGGGGCACCGACCTTGGTCGGCTCGCCATCCGGTGTGCCGGTTGTTTTCATTATGCCGCACATGCCTTGCACGACGTGATCGTAGGCCGGGCGGTGGCTGATCGGGCCGTCTTGACCGTACGCCGATATAGAGCAGTAAACGATTTTTGGATTTAGTTTTTTGACTTCATCAAAGGAAAGTCCGAGGCGGGTAATTGTGCCGGGTTTGAAATTCTCGACAAAAACATCGGCGGAAGCGATTAACTTTTTTGCGACTTCCAAGCCTTTTTCAGACTTCAGATCGAGCGCAATAGACTTCTTATTTGCGTTCTGCGTGATGTAAGAAAGTCCCATGCCGTCCTTGGAAAGCTCTGGTGCATGACCGCCATCTCGTGACCAGTCACCAACGCCCGGTATTTCCACTTTGATGATTTCCGCGCCCATGAGAGCCAGCTGATAGGTCGCAAAAGGTCCCGCTAATCTAGAACATCAACTCCAGGCCAAGCTGTTGAACCGGACGCCGCGCGGGGTAACGCCGACGCCTGCGGGAGACAAACTTGGTGAGCATGCGCGAACGATATTGCGACAAGTCGATCAAGCGAGTCTCGATATTCAGAATATGAACCAGACACCACGGGGCGAAGTCGTTGTCGCATTAGCGTCAGCCTCTTCGCCTTTCTTGGCAGCACCGTTGGTAAAAGCCGTCGCCGAATCCCATCCCGATATAAAAATAACCATCAAAGAATCAATGAGTATCAGAACTTCAGAGTTGATAACCCAAGGCCATGCAGATTTGGCGCTAATCCCGAATGGACATCTTCTGGAAGGCGTTGATGCCGAACATGTTATGACCGAGCATCTTTATTTTGGCGGCAAGGTTGACGAAAATTTCACGGGCGATGATCCGATTGATTTAGAGGAAGTTTGCAAACATCCGTTGATTATGCCGACCCAGCCGCATTATGCGCGCAATACTTTGGTTCAGGCTGCATTTGATTACGGCTATGAACTCGACATTCAGGCCGATCAGGATTCCGGGCGTTTGATTGAATGTTTCTTGGATGAGGGGCTTGGCTATTCAGTTCTCCCCTGGCCATCATTTTATGCAAAATATTCGATAGGTGAGTTTTTCTCGAAAAAGATCATCAACCCTGAAATGCCGCGGCCGGTCACTATTGCCTGGCAAAGCCACAAACAATTGAGCAATTCCTTTATCGCTGTTCGAGATGAACTTCGCCGGCTTGTGAAGAAGTTGCATAAACAGGGCGTTCTCAGAGGTGAGCTTGTCGACAGCAGTAAAATGAAGCAGGCTGCGGAATAGCCATAAGTTTAAATTATAAGGCGTAGTTCATTTAAATATTTCATATAGGTGTGCTTTTCACCGTATGATCATTGGGCAACAAAGCGGAGATGAAAAAATGGATACCCATCGAAATGACAGCGAGACTTCATATCCCGAAGAAGGCGCTGAAATTTGGGGCAGTATAGAACGCATCGAAACGCCGGAGGACTATATAAACAGTCTGCGCGGCCGGAATTTGACGGTTTATTTTATGGGCGAAAAGATTTTTGAGCCGGTAGATCATCCAATCATTCGGCCTTCGGTAAATGCGATGGCTGAAACCTTTCAAATTGCGCTCGATAAGCCAGATTTAGCAACTGCGCCGTCACCTTATGCCGACACCCGGGTCAGCCGATTCCTCCATATCGTCGAAAGTGCCGATGACCTCGTGCAAAAAGGCCGCATGCAGCGCGAACTTGGCCAAAGAACGGGAACCTGTTTCCAGCGTTGTGTCGGGATGGACGCCTTAAACGCGCTTCATTCTGTCACCTATGACATGGATGAGGCTTATAAAACAGATTATCACGGCCGTTTCCTACATTTCTTAGGCCAAGTGCAAACGCGCAATCAGGTCATTGGCGGTGCGATGACCGATGCCAAAGGAGACCGCAGCAAACCTCCCCACCAACAAGCCGATCCTGATTTATATCTGCATATCTCAGATCGCAATGAAGATGGTGTCTTTGTCACCGGTGCCAAATTCCATCAAACCGGTTGCCTCAATTCACACTGGCTAATCGTCATGCCGACGATCCGGTTGGGCGAAGATGATAAAGACTACGCCATCGTCGGTGCAATTCCGGCGCATGCCGATGGTATTACCTACATCAATGGGCGGCAATCTTGTGACACACGGGCGATGGAGCCCGGCGACATCGATGCCGGCAATGCTCAATTCGCCGGCCAGGAAGCAATTATTGTTTTCGACAATGTCTTTATTCCTAACCACCGGATTTTCATGGACGGTGAATTTGAATTCGCGGCGACGTTGGTTGAGCGTTTCACGACCTATCATCGCTGCAGCTACATCTGTAAATCGGGTGTTGGCGATGTGTTGATCGGTGCCACTGCCGAGATCGCTGATCTAAATGGCGTCGGGAATGTATCTCACATCAAAGACAAACTTGTGGAAATGACGCATCTCAATGAAACAATTCGGAGTTCTGCCTTGGCGTCTGCCCATGAAGCCAAACCATTGGCCTCCGGGGCCTGGATGAATGACGATATGCTGGCCAATGTGTGCAAGCAAAATGTCACACGATTCCCCTATGAAATTTCCCGTCTCGCTCAGGATATTGCAGGCGGGCTGATGGTGACCATGCCATCCGAGCAAGATTTGGAGAACCCGGAGACCGGCCCCTTACTCGAGAAATATCTCGCCGGTAAAGATAGCGCGACGGTGAAAGATCGCATGAAAATTCTGCGCCTGATCGAGAACATGACCCTCGGCCGCAACGCGGTAAATTATTTGACGGAATCGATGCATGGCGCTGGCTCTCCACAAGCGCAACGTATACAAATTGCGCGTGGTATGGATATTGAAGGCAAGCGCAAGCTCGCTCGAAAAATTGCCAACACCGAAACCTAAAAACGATCAGAGTATATAAATGAAAAATGCAGTAATCGTCTCCACCGCCCGCACGCCTATTGGCAAAGCGTTTCGCGGGGCTTTTAACAACACCAAATCACCAACCATGCTGGGACATGCCATTAAACATGCGGTCGAACGCGCCGGAATTGAAGGTGCTGAAGTTGATGATGTCGTCGCGGGATCAGTCCTGAGCGCAGGCACGGCAGGCTCTAACGTTGCCCGAAAAGCATTGTTTGCCGCTGGTTTGCCAGAGACCGTGCCTGGCCAAACCATAGATCGGCAATGTGCCTCCGGTTTGATGGCTATTGGCATCGCCGCTCGGCAGATCATTGCAGATGGCATGGATATCGTTGTCGCCGGCGGCCAGGAAAGCATTTCTCTGGTCCAGAATGACTATTTCAAATGGTACCGCGAAGAGGAAGACGAAAATGTAATTCTCCAGGCCGACAAAGCCTACATGCCGATGCTCGATACCGCCGAATTTGTCATTAATAAGTATAATATTTCGCGCGATGATCAGGACGCTTACGCCTTGAGTTCCCAAGAACGCACTGCCGCGGCTCAGGAAGCGGGCCGATTAGATGATGAGATCGTGCCTTTGCAATCGGTTAAAGCCGTTAAAGATCGAGAAACCGGTGAAGTCACCTATGAGGAGGTGACGCTGACAAAAGACGAGGGCAACCGTCCTCAGACAACGCTGGAGAGTTTGCAAGAATTAAACCCGGTTATTGAAGGCGGGGCAGTCACGGCGGGTAATGCCAGCCAGCTTTCGGATGCGGCTTCAGCTTGCGTGCTCATGGACGAAAAGCTCGCCGAGAAAAAAGGGCTAGCGCCTTTGGGTATTTTCCGGGGAACGGCTGTTGCCGGTACGGCGCCGGAAGAAATGGGAATTGGTCCGATCTATGCGGTGCCAAAGCTTCTTCAACAACATGGTTTGAAAGTCGATGATATTGGTCTTTGGGAATTAAACGAAGCCTTTGCCTGTCAGGCTCTTTATTGCCGGGATCATCTCGGAATTGATCCCGATATATATAATGTCAACGGCGGCAGCATCGCTATCGGACATCCTTACGGTATGACGGGTTCTCGTTTGGTCGGCCATGCATTGATCGAAGGCAAACGACGCGGCGTTAAATATGTCGTGGTGACAATGTGCATCGGCGGCGGCATGGGGGCGGCTGGCCTGTTTGAAGTGGCATAATGCCTGCGACAATACCTATTATCGATATCGGCCCGTTCCTAGCCGGCGATAATGCGGCGGCAATTGAAACCGCTGCGCGCCTTCGTTGGGTGCAGGAAGAGATCGGCTTTTACTACATCATCAATCATGGGATCTCCCGTGATCTAATTGATGCCGCGATAGAGCAGGTGCGATTGCTTCACGGTTTGCCGATGGAGGAGAAGCTCAAACTTAAAGTCGATGAGCGAACTACCGGCTACGTGCCGATTAAATCGACGATCTATGTAACGGCAGATGCCGGCGACAACTCCCAATATGATCTCAATGAGAATTATCGGATTGTGAGAGACCGTTCTGAAGACCATCCCTCGGTAATCGCGGGTAGGCGGTTTACCGGTCCGAACAAATGGCCGAGCGCCGAAATTCTGCCGGATTTCAAAACTGTTATGCTGCAATATTATGCTGCAATGGAGGCGTTGGGGCACTCCATGCTACCGCTCTATGCGCTGGCGCTGGACCTACCGTCGGATTACTTCGATGAGCTATTCACTGATCCGACCTGGCTGACAAGAAATGTGCATTACCCGGCAACTAAGCCTGAGGACAATCAGTTTGGCATCTCGCCGCATACCGATCACGGTTTTATTACGATGTTACCCATTTCCAAGGTGCCTGGTTTAGAAGTCAAAACCCAGGCAGGTGATTGGATGACGGCGGACTATGTCGAGGATGCATTGATCGTCAATAGCGGTGACTTTTTAAAAAAATGGACCAACGGCCGTTTTATTGCGACACCTCACCGAGTTATCGCGCCGAAAGAAGAGCGCTATATTTCGGCGTTTTTTTATAATCCAAATTGGGATGTGCGCTCTGAGCCGTTGCCAAGCTGCGTCAATGAAGATCATCCAGCGCAATTTGAGGTCACGAGCTTTCTTGATCATCTATGCAATTATGTTGATCGCAATTATAAAAAATCATCCGGTGGTGAAGCTAAAGACCCGGCAGTGTCATAGTGCTTTAAGACGCTCCAGCGCCACGTTGGCTTCGTCTTCAATACGGCGGACAATATCCGCCAGGGGTTTGGCGGTCTTGCTGAAAGGAGATGACGTCACCGGCGTTATCCTCGTCGGGATATGACCCCAATGCACGCACGCCATTAAGCTGTCGGCAGACGATCTCAAACACTTTTATTATCAGGCCGCAATGACCCGTCCTGGAGCCGCTGCATACCATGATATTGATAACTGGTTTTTTGGTGAAAGCCTTGGTGGCAGGCTGATTATAGATATTCGAAAAATATTATTTAGTTTGGCCGATCCTGTTCTCAAAAGGGTTGGCATGATCAATTTGTTGCCCCATGCTATGACACATCACGCCACTCAATAACGGCCTAAAAGGACCAAAATCAATGGCCTTAGACGAAGAAACATTTGGAATTTTGCTCGACACTGTTGAGCGTTTTGTAAACGAGCGGCTTGTTCCGTTGGAATCGAAGGTCGAAGAAGATGACGAGGTTCCAGCAGAAATTGTCGAAGAAATGCGTGAACTCGGTATGTTTGGATTGACCATTCCCGAAGAGTTTGGAGGGCTAGGTCTATCCGTGGTCGAAGAAGTCCAAGTCGCGATTAAATTGGGCGGCACGACGCCGGCCTTTAGATCGGTGTTTGGTACCAATGTTGGAATTGGCAGCCAGGGTATCATCATCGACGGAACAGATGCTCAAAAGGAATATTATCTGCCAAAGCTTGCAACCGGCGAACTGATCGCCTCTTTTGCACTCACTGAACCGGAAGCCGGGTCCGATGCAGGATCGCTCAAAACAAGTGCCAAGAAAGACGGCGACGATTATATAATCAACGGCTCAAAGCGTTTTATCACCAACGCACCAAGCGCTGATATTTTCACGCTCATGGCGCGTACTGATCCAGACACGCCGGGTGCCAGAGGCATCTCGGCATTTATTGTTGATCGTAATACACCCGGACTCTCGATAGGCGTGCCGGACAAGAAAATGGGGCAACATGGAACCAAGACCGCGGATGTCATATTAGAAGATTGCCGTGTGCCGGCCGAAAACATTATCGGTGGTGTTCCAGGGCAGGGCTTTAAAACGGCTATGAAAGTACTCGACCGTGGTCGAATGCACATAGGTGCGGTCTGTGTTGGTGTCGCAGAACGCCTCATTCGTGAATGCGTTCAATACTCATCGGAACGGAAACAATTTGGTAAGCCGATTGCTGAATTTCAACTTATTCAGGCGATGTTGGCAGACTCTCAGGCAGAATGCTATGCGGCGCGCTGCATGGTTGAAGACGCTGCTGAGAAAAAAGATGCCGGCGAAAATGTTGTTCTAGAATCGGCTTGCGTAAAAATGTATGCCTCGGAGATGGTCGGTAGAGTTGCCGATCGTGCGGTCCAGATATTTGGCGGCGCAGGTTATGTCGCAGAGTATCCCATCGAACGGCTATATCGGGATGTGCGTCTGTTTAGGATTTATGAGGGCACCACACAGATTCAGCAGATCGTTATTGCTCGCGAAATGATGAAACAAGCGCAATAAAGCGTTCTCAAAGAATAATTCAAAATAGCAGGTGTTGATGGATCGGCTGATCCATTTGCGCAGAGTTTATACCAGCGTGATGGATTTAATTTTAGCCCGGCGTTGTCCTGAGCGTTGGGCGATTTCGTTGTCTTGATTTTCAATGGCGGTTCGAGCCAGGTCTTGGATGGAATCTCCGAAGGACTGGTCGAGTTGATCGCTTGATACGCGCCTGTTTGAGGTCACCATACCATCTACGTAGTTTACATTGAACACCATGAATGGGGCGCTTTTGCTTTTGGATTTTTTGCGAGCCATAGCTCTGCCTCCATATAAATAGGACACGAACCTAAGCGGCTGCCCAGATTCATGTTTAATCGGTAGCGGAGAAGGACTCGCCCCAACTATGGTTGGGTGCGGTGCCTTACGAAGTTATTCGACGATAGAAAGCTCTTCTGCGGAAGATTTTCCATTTTGGCCTGGCTTAAGCTCATAGGAGACTTTTTGCCCGTCATTAAGTGTGCTTAATCCAGCTGCTTCTACAGCGGAAATGTGAACAAACGCATCTGCGCCGCCATCTTCAGGCTCAATGAAACCATAACCTTTTGCTGGGTTAAACCATTTAACAGTACCGGTAGTCATAATTATTTCCTCTAACAATTTTATTCCTCACCTCACACGATGTGATAGCTCGATCGTAACAACGCACACATTACCATATTAATCTGCGAACTTACAATTAATCACACAAATCTAATGTAATGCGTCTAACTAATGTGAAGGACATATCCCCTAGAAGTCGAAGAAAAGCAAGCGATCTTGCGGATAAATTATATTTTAACGTTTCTGAAACTGAGTTTTACCAAACAATATCTCGCGTTCTTCGGCATTGAAGTTTCCGTATGACCGTTCATTTGCCAGTATTTCAGTGCCACGAATTACGCCCGGGCGTTGATGAATTAATTCGATCCAGCGTTTAACATTGGGATATTCTTCGATATCTACGCCGCGGCGCTCGAACCCCTGTACCCAGGGATGCGTCGCTATGTCGGCGATGGTATATTCGTCGGCTGCCAAATATTCAGCTTCACCCAATCGTTTATCTAACACACCATACAGCCGTTTACATTCATTGGAGTAGCGATCAATGGCGTAGGGGATTTTATCGACGGCGTAATGAGAAAAATGGTTGGATTGACCGAACATTGGCCCGACACCGCCCATTTGAAACATCAACCATTGCAAGGTTTCATATTTTGCACGTGGTTCCTCGGGGAGGAATTGCCCAGTTTTATCGGCGAGATAGATTAAAATAGCACCGGATTCAAACAACGAGATTGATTTACCTCCCGGGCCATCACTATCAAGAATGGCAGGAATTCGGTTGTTTGGAGAAATTTTCAGGAAATCAGGCTCAAATTGCTCACCTTTTCCAATATTCACTGCATGGGCTTGGTATTCGAGGCCGGTTTCTTCGAGCATAATGTGAATTTTGCGACCATTTGGCGTTGGCCAGCTGTAAACATCGATCATTTCAGATAAATTCCTTTGATTCTTCGTGTTATCGCTTGTTCATTATACGAATCACACTATTTATACGGATAAGGCAACGTAACAGCCTATGTATTGAGCTCAAGAACAAATTGGTGAGAAAATGTCAGAAACTTTATTGCACTTAGTGTTTGGTGGTGTCGTTTCAGATCCAGCCGGAACTGACTTTGTTGATGCCAGTGAAATTCACTTGGGTAGGCATGTATCCAAACAATGCCGAAGCACTTATCGCCTGGAAAGGTGTCAGCCATACAAAGGTGGATGACGCGCATTACAAATACGTCATTGTGCATCTTCACAAGGTGCTGGAACCAGAGCTGGAAGATAGCTAATCCAGCCTTAAATACTACGCAAAACTAAAATCTTGGGCTGGCTTTTTCAAATTCAGCCCGCAACTCCGCGTAGCTAGTGACGGCGGGAAATTGTGGAAATTCTTCAATAACATTGTCAGGCGCTGAAAATAGAATGCCTTGATCTGCTTCACCCAGCATAGAAGTATCGTTATAGGAATCTCCTGCGGCATATACCGTAAACTTTAAATCATGAAATGACTTCACGGCTTCGCATTTATGATCCTTCATGCGAAGGTGATAATTGACAATTTTTCCTTCAGCATTGGTTTCCAGGCGATGGCAAAACAACGTCGGCCATTCGAGCTTGCGCATAAATGGTTCTGCAAATTCATAAAAAGTGTCGGATAGTATAACAACTTGAAAATGCTCCCGCAGCCAGTCGAGGAATTCCAAGGCGCCATCAAAAGGATCAAGGCCATCTATCACATCTTGGATGATGGGTAGGCCTAATCCATTTTCATCCATTATGCGAAGTCGTTGCCGCATCAATTCGTCGTAATCCGGGATGTCCCGCGTTGTATCACGCAGTGCCTCTATCCCTGTTTTTTCTGCAACGCCAATCCAGACTTCTGGAATAAGAACGCCCTCAAGATCGAGGCAAACGATTTCCACACCAAGACTCCATTATTAAATTAATCCCCTAACTAGAAGGGGATATAGCATAACAATCGATGGGGAAAAACCTATTGTCTGTTCAACAAGAGAATTATAATAACATCTTATTAATGTATTATATGGATTATATATATTATTTTTATGTTATATTGTTGATTAGCACGATATTCAAATGTATATACTAGGTACCACCACCTAGTTAGAAGGATTACATTGAATGTCCGTTGCACCCGCGTTACGCGAGTCGGTCGATTTTACATTTGTAGAAGGACCAAAATTCACCCTGAACCCAACAGGCCAAGCACCTTTGGCCGGCATCATTGAATTTAAGACGGACAAACCATGTTGCGCAGACGTAACCGTAAGCGATGGTGACCGGCTTTGGTTTATCCCAACCAGCGATGAAGCCCAGACCGACCACAAATATATTATCTTGGGAATGCGGGCAGGGCGTAACCATACGCTTCATGTCACGGTGAATGATGCGCAAGGCAATCGTTTGGCCCACGGTGAGCCTATTCGATTTGAAACGGCAGAACTACCAGACGATATTCCTGCCATTGAAGTGCGTTATCTTGAAGCGGCAAGAATGGAGCCGGGCGTTACGGTATTCGGTGTTCGCAAATCTGCTCGTATGGGCGCCAAATATTATGGCTATCTCGTTGCTGTTGATGCGCACGGAGAAATCGTGTGGTACCGCGAAACCGGACACACGGTTGGCGATATCAAACGCTTAAGAAACGGCAATATCATTTATCTTTCTTTTGATAACCGCGCAGTTGAATACAACATGCTCGGAGAAGTCGTAACTGAATGGTACGCCGCAGCTCGTTGGCCCGATCTCAAGACCGAAACGGATACAGCAATCCCGGTTGACGCTGAGGCTTTTCATCACGAAATATTCGAGTTAGAGAACGGTAATTTTCTGGTCGTCAGTGTAGAGACGCGAGATCTGCCAAACTATCCGGTCAGCGAAGATATCGAGAATACTGAAACAGAAACCGTAGAAGTCGTCAGTGACGTCATTGTCGAGTTTGCCCGTGACGGTTCTGTCGTCAATCGCTGGAGCCTGTTTGATATTCTCGATCCGTATAGACTGGGCTACGGATCGCTCAGCGGCTATTGGGGTATGAAAGGCATTCCCGGTTCCAGAGATTGGAGCCATACCAACGCCGTTGTGTATGATCCGAGCGACGACACTATTGTCATCTCTGTCCGTCACCAAGACGCTGTGATTAAGTTTAGCCGCGCTACCGGTGAATTGGTCTGGATCCTCGGCAACCATGAAAATTGGAAGGAGCCTTGGGCAAAACATCTCTTGGAACCTGTCGGTGATTTGCAATGGCAATATCACCAGCACAATTCCAAAATCACCGATCGCGGTACTATTTTGCTTTTTGACAATGGTAACTTCCGAGCTTCCCCCGGCCAGGAAAAAGTCCCGGCTGCGGAAAACTACAGCCGCGTAGTCGAATACAAAGTGAACGCAAATGCCCAATCCGTGGAGCAAGTTTGGTCCTATGGCGGGCCGGGCGACGAGGCCTATTACAGCGCGTTCATCTGTGGCGCGCAGGTGCTTCCGGAAACTGGAAATATACTCGCTAACTTCGGCGGCGTGCTCACCGATGATAATGGCGAACCATCCGACAATCCCACAGTCGATCTAGGGCATGTCAGAATTGTTGAAGTTGAATACGAAACCCAAGATAAAGTTTGGGAACTCTTCATCGATGAAAGAGATCAAGGCAAAGGCTGGGATGTTTATCGTGTTGAACGTTTTTCCAGTCTCTACGCCTAAGATACATAAGGACCAACAAAATCAAAATGGCTGTCGGCAGAAATGCCGGCGGCCTATTTTTTTATTTTAGTCGCGCCAGAATTTCATCAAACACATCATGGAACATTTGTTCGGTAAGGCGTCCTGTATTGGTGTTGTAGCGCGAACAATGATAGCTGTCGGCGAGCAGAACGCGATCCAATTGGTGATAAACGTTGTGACCAAACTTAAAGAGCGCTTTGCGTTCCTCCAGCACGGTCAAAATCGCACCATGTGCAAGGCCGCCGAGGGCCAGGACAATTTTTAAATTTGCCATGGTTTCAATTTCGCTGATCAAAAAGGGCGCACAGTTTTTGACTTCCGAGCCGATTGGTTTGTTTTCCGGCGGTAAGCAGCGAACCGCATTGGTAATCCGGCAATTTTTTAGCGTTAACCCATCACTCGGGTCTGCTTTATAGGAGCCCTCCGCCAATCCATATCTAATCAAAGTCTCGTACAACAGATCGCCGGCGTAATCACCGGTGAATGGCCGACCGGTGCGATTGGCTCCCTTGAGACCTGGGGCTAAACCAACGATCAGAATTTCTCCGTTGATATCGCCAAACGAATCAACAGGCGCGTTATGCCAATCAGGATATTTTTCCCGGTTGTCCAATAAAAATGAACGGAGGCGAGGGCATTCAGCGCAATCGCGATCCGGGCGGATCGGTTGTGGGTCAGTCATGGAAATGAGTTTAACGAATAGTTCTAGGCGTTACCAAAATATTCGTCATCATCCTGTTCATGCAAGGGAACCAGATCCTCTTCTTCATGTGCTGGAAGAGCCGGATGGTCACCTTGGCCGGGTTTACGCGCAATTTGTTCTTTTAAATCCTGCAATTCGACGAAGTAGTCGGACTGACGCCGCAGTTCATCGGCAACCATTGGCGACTTTGATTTAACGGTGCTGATAACCGTAACGCGTTTGCCTTTTCTTTGTGCGGCTTCAACGAGACGGCGGAAATCACCATCTCCAGAGAACAGCACAATGTGATCCAAATGTTCTTGCATTTCCATCACATCGACCGCGAGTTCAATGTCCATATTACCTTTTATTTTACGGCGGCCCGTAGGATCGGTGAATTCTTTGGTCGGTTTGGTGACCATTGTGTAGCCGTTGTAATCGAGCCAGTCGACAAGAGGACGTATCGGAGAGAATTCCTGGTCTTCCACGAGTGCAGTGTAATAAAAGGCGCGCACTAAAATTGCCTGATCTTCGAATAATTGCAACATGCGTTTGTAATCGATGTCAAATCCAAGAGCGCGCGCTGCCGCATATAAATTCGAGCCATCAATAAAAAGAGCAATTCTTTCATCTTCGTGAAAATTCATAATAATATCCTTTGTCCTCGAATATGAAATTTTGAAAAATTATTTATATTTAGAATAGGGTGAAATTTTATAATCAATCTAATGCCTAGATCAACGATATTTTCAGTAATAACGATATCTTATTAAATACTAAAAAATATAATTGTAATATCAACACATTATACTGATCATAATAGTGTGACTCGAGGTACCATTTGCTTTGAATTTATGAAATGTAATTTGAAATGATCTTTATTGGTATAGGTTCTAATTTACCGTCTGAGAAATTTGGCGCACCCCAAGCAGTCTGCGAGGCCGCTGTAAATCATCTTGCGCAGAACGACATTGAGGTTTTGCGACGATCCAGTTGGTACGAAACCGCGCCAATTCCGGCATCTCAACAACCTAATTATGTGAACGGCGTGGTCTCTATTGGGACCAATTTGGATAGCTTAAAATTGCTGGATTTGTTATTGGACGTGGAATCAAGGATGGGACGAGAGAGATATTTCAGCAACGCTGCGCGGATAATTGATCTAGATCTCTTGGCGTATAATGATGAAATAGTTGATACCGAGCGGCTTTGTTTGCCTCATCCACGCCTAGAAGACCGCGCCTTTGTCGTACAGCCGATCTTAGAAATTGCCCCGGACTGGCAACACCCTCATTCGCGAAGATCAATCCAGGAGATTCTCGAAAACCTATCCGAGCAAGAAATTACGCGTATTCCTACTTGATTTGCTTGCGTTTTCTGAAATCCAGCCTATATATTCCCAAAATAAGTCTTGGAACGCCCAGGAATACCACGAATTTAAATCGTTTCGTCGACCAGGCGCCAAAAAGAGGGTGCCGCCGAAACGCTAAGGAGAAGTTTTATGGCTCGTGTTACCGTTGAAGATTGCATCGAAAAAATCGAAAATCGTTTTGAACTTGTCATGCTGGCTGCCCAGCGTGCTCGCTCACTTTCTTCAGGTGCGGAACTGACGGTAGAACGCGATAACGATAAAAATCCTGTTATTGCTTTACGTGAGATCGCAGAAGAAACACTTGATCTTGCAGATATTGAAGAGAATTTAGTTCGTGGCCTGCAGAAGTTTGTCGAGCCCGACGTGCCTGACGAAGAAGAAATGGACCTTTTGTCATCGGGTGATGAGTTTTCTGAAAACTATACACCAAACGTTGCAGCAACTGGCGATGCGCCGCCTGCACCAAAAGGCCCAAGCTTCAGCGACAATGTGAGCGAAGAAGAGATTAACGAAGATTTCTAATTTAGTTTTTAAATCTCGTAATTTGGCTAGTTGCTGACGCAAAATATTTAAATATTTTCTTTTTATCGAATTTCACGTTTGGTTAAAGCGTGCGAAGTTAATACTATTGATTCAATGTATTACCTGAGTGGCACGATAATCGGACGTAATGAATGATTCGCCAATTTGAACTAGTTGAAAAAGTTAAGTCCTACGATCCTTCATCGGACGAGGATGCGCTCAACCGCGCCTATGTTTTTGCCATGCGTGCACACGGTAATCAGAAGCGGGAATCGGGCGATCCCTATTTTTCGCATCCTCTGGAAGTCGCCGGAATCCTAACCGACTATCGGCTCGATACCAATTCGATCATTACAGCCTTATTGCACGATACGATTGAGGATACTGACACAACATCCGAAGAAATAGAAGAGCAGTTTGGCGTCGAAGTTGCGCAATTGGTTGACGGCGTCACCAAGCTTACCCAGATCGAGTTGCAATCAGAGGAATCTGATCAGGCTGAGAATTTTCGCAAGCTCGTACTTGCGATGTCTGAAGATATCCGCGTTTTATTGGTGAAGCTGGCAGATCGTCTCCACAATATGCGCACGCTCCACTTTATTGGAAATCGCGAAAAACGACGGCGGATCGCCCTCGAAACCATGGAAATTTATGCACCGCTCGCCGAACGAATCGGCATGCAGGAATTTAAGAACGAGCTCGAAGACCTTTCTTTTGCAGAGCTCAATCCAGAAGCACGCGAATCGATCACTTCTCGCCTAAAATTCCTGCGTAATGAAGGCAAAGACAACGTCGATGCCATTGTCAAGGAGCTCAAGGAAACTCTCGCCGAGCAGACGATTTCTGCGGAAGTCTACGGCCGTGAAAAATCGCCGTACTCGATTTGGCGAAAATCACAAAAGAAGAATATTTCCTTCGAGCAGGTCTCCGACGTCATAGCCTTCCGCATTGTCGTCGATACAGTTGAAGACTGCTATCGGGCACTCGGCGTTATCCATGGCGCCTATATGATGGTGCCAGGACGCTTTAAAGATTATATCTCGACGCCCAAACCAAATGGTTATCAGTCGCTTCATACCGGGGTCATCGGCCCCGAACGGCAACGAATTGAGGTGCAAATCCGCGCTCGTCGCATGCATGAAGTGGCTGAAATGGGTGTTGCGGCACATTGGCAATATAAAACGAACACCGATCCAAAATCCGGTAAGCAATATCGTTGGATGCGTGAGTTGCTCGACATTATGGAGCATGCGGCCAATTCCGACGATTTTCTCGAACACACCAAATTGGAAATGTTCCCAGATCAGGTATTTGCCTTTACGCCAAAAGGTGAGGTGATCGCGTTACCGGCTGGGGCAACCGCTATTGATTTTGCCTACGCTGTTCATTCCGAAATTGGTGACACTTGTGTCGGCACCAAAATCAATGGCCGTCCAATGCCGCTGCGAACCGAATTGGAAAATGGCGATCAAGTGGAAGTCATCACATCGCCCGCCCAAACGCCATCCCCAACTTGGGAGAACTTTGCAACGACAGGAAAGGCACGGGCACGCATTCGTCGCTTTGTGCGTCTACGTCAGCGTGAGGAATATATTACTCTCGGAAAATCAATATTAGAGCGCGGATTTCAAAAAGAAGGGTATGAGTTTGCGGAAAAAGCCTTTGATGATGTGTTTGCAATATTCAGCGTTGAATCTGCAGAAGATTTATACGCTGAAGTCGGTGCCGGGCAGATTACCGGCCGCGATGTGATTGAAGCTGTTTTCCCCGGCACCAAAGAAAAGAGCCATAGCAGCAAGGTTGTTCAGTTGTTCCGGCGACGGGGCAAAAAGAAGAAAAAAGGCGACCCAACGGCCAGTGTGCCGATCAAAGGGCTAATTCCCGGAATGGCGTTGCATTTTGCCGGTTGTTGTCACGCACTGCCGGGAGATCGCATTGTTGGTATTGTGACCAAAGGACGTGGCATCACAATTCATACAATTGATTGCGAGACATTGGAGGAATTTGCCGATACGCCAGAGCGCTGGGTCGATGTGTCGTGGGAAGAAGATGCAAATAGTGAGCGGCGTGCGGGACGTATCGAAATTGTCGTGACCAATGAGCCCGGCAGTCTCGGAGAGCTATCGATGGTGATTGCCAAGAATGACGGCAATATCAACAATCTGAAAATTACCAATCGTAGCCAGGACTTTTTCGATATTAGCGTCGATATTGAAGTTCACGATTTGAAGCATCTTAGAAATATAATTGCTGCACTTCGCGCCTCACCGGTTATAAATTCAGTTGATCGGGCCAGAGGATAACGAGATGTTTCGCCGAAGAGAAAAACAATCGATTTTTAGCCGCTGCTGCAATTTTTTGTGGCCACAAATGGGCTGGTCGCGAACCGGTAATTATTGGGCCCATCGCGTTAGTCGAATACCGGGCTCGGTTTATTCCATTGCCGGTGGTTTTGCCTGCGGCGCAGCTATATCCTTCACGCCCTTTGTTGGCTTTCACTTCATCCTTGGCGGAATTTTGGCGTGGTTAATACGTGCAAATATAGTCGCGGCTATTCTCGGGACAGCTGTCGGAAATCCGTGGACCTTTCCGTTTATTTGGGTCTGGATATACAATCTGGGTGTTTGGATGGGCATTGGCAGTAAAGGTAAGCACAAGGAAGATCTCGATTTTCCCGCTCTTTTCGGCCATGTTCAGGAAGCCGTTTTAAAATTTGATCTAGCCTTTTTGGCCGAAACAGCGTGGCCGATTTTTGGTCCAATGCTGATGGGCAGTATACCGACAGCAATAATTGCCTGGGTGGCTTTCTACGTGGTGATAAAATACATTATTACCTCCTACCGCCATTCGCGAATGGAACGCGCTAAGAACAGTCATTTTGAGCCTGAAACACCAACACAAACTCCAGCTAAGACACCGATAGAGTACAATGATGAGTAACAAAAACGATTTCACGAGCTATCTTCGTCTAGGTGTAAACATTGACCATGTTGCGACGATCCGTAACGCCAGAGGCGGTAATCACCCTGATCCTTTACGCGCCGCCCATATGGCAGCCAAGGCTGGCGCCGATGGCATCACCGCGCATTTGCGAGAAGATCGCCGTCATATGACGGACGGCGATATTGAACGTCTCAGAGGAGAAATAGATCTGCCGTTAAATTTGGAAATGGCAGCGACCGATGAAATGCTCGAAATTGCTCTCAAACATTCGCCAAATGCAGCGTGTATCGTTCCGGAAAAACGCGAGGAAAGAACAACAGAAGGTGGGTTGGATGCTGCTGGCGGTCATACTCACCTGGCACCCATTGTCGGGGCAATGCGAGATCAAGGCATTCGGGTTTCGCTCTTCATTGAGGCTGATAGAAAGCAACTTGATGCAGCTGTTTTACTCGGCGCGCCTGTGGTTGAAATTCACACCGGCGCTTATTGTGATGCCGTTGGACCGGCCCGAGAGGCTGAACTGGTCCGCATTCAAGAAGCAGCGGCTTATGGCGCTGAACTTGGGTTGGAAGTTCATGCCGGCCACGGCCTTGGTTTTGATACGGTCGGCGCAATCGCCGAAATTCCTCAGCTGGCAGAATTGAATATTGGTCATTTCCTGATAGGTGAAGCGATATTTGGCGGCCTGGACAGTTCAATCAAACGCATGCGCTCGCTTATGGATAAAGCTCGTGCCGAAGTTTCCGGCGAGCGAACGGCCTAACCGGCCTGGAGAGGAGTTTCATAGGTGATTATTGGCATCGGAAACGACCTCATCGATATCACCCGGATTGAAAAAACCCTTGAGCGTTTTGGCGATCGTTTCATTCAACGCATCTTTACGGATGTAGAACAAGCTAAGTCAGACAAACGACGCATGCGTGCGGCCAGTTATGCCAAACGCTACGCCGCCAAAGAAGCGTGTTCGAAGGCGCTCGGTACTGGGTTTCGAAAAGGTGTTTTCTGGCGAGATATGGGGGTCATCAATTTGCCCTCTGGAAAGCCGACAATGAAACTAACCGGAGGCGCGTTAAAGCGGCTCCAGGAAATTATTCCGGACGGTATGGAAGCGCAAATTGATCTCACAATTACGGATGAACCTCCAACCGCAGAGGCCTTTGTGATTATCTCTGCAATTCCCGCTAGCTCTGATTGATGGGTGAGACTCCAAAAAGTATCGTCATTGGCTGGCGACTGAGCTCCGTGTCCGGCTGGGGCGTCTACGGTCAAAACCTCATTCGTCAATTGATTGAAAAAGGCCGAAATCCAGTCCTTTATTCGGCCCCACATTTGCTGGATCTCTCACCCGAGGTCGCTGAACAGCTAAAACCCGTTTTACAACGCCAAACCCACCTCCAAGATTTGCTGGAGAAAATGGGATTGTTGGAATTCGACTATCCGGTGCTGCCTGCACTTCGGAATGATTTTTTACCTTCCCTAGATGAGCAGGCAGCCCGCGGCGACAAAAATATTGGCGTCATTTTTTTGAGAGCACGGAGATTTCGGAAGAAGGACTGGCCCGGGCCCGTGACTATGATCTGATCGTCACCGGCTCCAGTTGGAACAAGGAAATATTAGAAAGCCGGGGGCTGACGAATATCTGCAACGTATTCCAAGGCATCGATGACACTGTCTTTCATCCACGCTCAAAAATTGAAACCTATCCGGGCCGATTTGTAGTCTATTCGGGCGGCAAGCTCGAATATCGCAAGGCACAAGATGTTGTCATTGCAGCCTTTAAAGAATTTCATGCAAATCACTCTGAGGCTTTGCTCACTTTTGCCTGGGCCAATCAGTGGACTGGCATTATGCCGACCATCAGCAATTCTAGATTTACGGACGGCCAACCGGAAGTCGTCGACGAGGATATGCTTATTGATCCGTGGCTGATTAAAAATGGGTTACCTGAGGACTCGTTTGTCAATTTGGGCATGGTGCCTAACAAAGACCTGCCGGATCACCTTGCGAGTGCCGATATGGCGGTGTTTCCCAACCGTTGTGAGCCGGGTACCAATCTTGTCGCAATGGAAGCGATGGCGATGGGATTGCCAACAATTCTTGCAGGTAATACCGGACAGCTTGATCTAATTGATGGTGAGAACTGCTATCCATTACGCGAGCAGACGCCTGTTGAGCCGTATCCTCCTTACAACGAAGTGGACGGCTGGCGGGAACCTTCGCTCAAGGAAACGATAGAGCGCATGGAAGAAATATATGCAGATCGGGCAGAATCTCAGCGCCGCGGAGCATTGGCGGCAAATTTTCTGAGTGATTTTTCTTGGGCTAATCAAATTGACCGCTTGTTATCCCAAATAGATGCTTTATATGAAGAATGGCTGATGAAACAAATACTTACGGTCTCAATACGTTCGATGAATTAAATACTATAAAAATACTTATAAACAACAACTTAACCGGCCTTATTAATGCAAGAAAAGAAGACCAACAGCTTTTTTGATACACTAAAAACCATAGTGTACGCGGTTTTAATTGCGCTGATAGTCCGCACAGTTGCGTTCGAGCCATTCAATATCCCGTCAGGTTCGATGATGCCGACCTTGTTGGTCGGCGACTATTTGTTTGTTTCTAAATTTTCCTATGGCTATTCGAAGCATTCTCTGCCGTTCAGTCTCCCGATTTTACCGGATAGAGTACTTTTTGAGGAACCAGAACGCGGTGATGTCGCGGTCTTCAAACTACCGTCCGACAATAAGACCGACTATATCAAGCGCGTCATAGGATTGCCCGGCGACAAAATTCAAATGAAGAACGGTCGACTGTTTATCAATAATAAAATGGTCAAACGAGAGAAAATCGGTGACTACATCCAAACCGATGACGGCGGTAATCTTCGGCGAACGGTGCGATATATTGAAACTCTGCCAAATGGGAAAACCCATGAAATCCTGGAAGAATGGGGCGATAAAGGGCCGCTAGATAATACCGGTGTTTATGAAGTGCCAGCAGGTCACTATTTTGCCATGGGCGATAACCGTGACAACTCGCAAGATAGCCGCGTGCGTCCGCAAGTCGGATTTATTCCAAAAGAAAACCTGGTAGGCCGCGCCGAAGTGCTGTTTTTCTCGACCAATGGCGGCGCGCGCATATGGGAAATCTGGAAATGGCCGGTTGCCATGCGTTTCAAACGCTTTTTCCAGGAAATCATTTAGCCAGCCTCTGATGAGCAGCGATTTTTCAAAACTTACAAAATCACTTGGCCATGAATTTACAGCGCCGGAATTGCTAAATCTGGCACTTCGCCATTCCAGTCTTTCAGTAAGTGGTCCTGGCGGCTCTAACGAGCGCTACGAGTTTCTAGGCGACCGAGTTTTCGGACTTGTCATCGCCGAAATGCTGCTCAACCGCTTTCCAAATGAAGATGAAGGCGATATCGCCAAACGTCACACCGCCCTGGTGCGCCAGGAAGCTTTGGTCCGGGTGGCGACTAAGATCAAACTCGGTGACTTTATTGAAATGTCGGATGGTGAAGAAAACAGTGGTGGCCGAGAAAATTCAAGCGTGTTGTCTGATTGTTGCGAGGCAGTGATCGCTGCGCTGTATATGGATGGTGGATTAGACGTTGCCAGTGATTTTATCGCTGAACATTGGTCGGCAATGATGGAGGAAACGCCGCGTCCGCCAAAAGATGCTAAAACCGCACTTCAGGAATGGGCGCAAGGACGCGGGCTTCCATTACCCGAATACACTGAAATTAGCCGCGAAGGTCCAGCTCATAAGCCGGTGTTTGAAATCGAGGCGAGTGTTGACGGAAGAAAAGGCGCGCTTGCCTCCGGAACCTCCAAACGGAAAGCCGAGCAAGAAGCTGCTGAAAATTTATTAAAGGAACTTGGACTTGGTTGAGGAAATTCAAACACGCTGTGGCTTTATCGCCATTTTAGGTGCACCGAATGTCGGAAAATCGACATTGCTCAATAGAGTGGTCGGCACCAAAGTATCGATCGTTTCTCCTAAAGTGCAAACAACACGCACACGGGTACTGGGTATCGCGCTTGAGGAAGACGTCCAGCTCATTTTCATAGACACACCAGGAATTTTTCAGCCGAAACGTCGGCTCGACAGGGCAATGGTCGCAGCGGCATGGGGCGGCGCGAGCGATGCAGATCATATTATTCTACTAATAGATAGTCAGCGCGGGATCAATCCGGACACCCAGGCCATCATTGACCGCCTGAAAAAAACAGAACGCCGAGTGGATCTGGTTCTCAACAAAGTTGATTTAGTGAACAAACAAGATTTACTGGCGCTCACGCAAACCCTCAGTGATTCTGAAATCTTCGATGAGATTTTTATGATATCGGCAGAGAAGGGCGATGGCGTTGAAGATTTGGTTGCCTATCTGAAAACCAAGACACCAGCGGGGCCCTGGCTGTTCCCGGAAGATCAAGTTTCAGATATGCCGATGCGGCTGTTAGCGGCGGAAATCACCCGTGAAAAGCTATATCTCAAACTGCATCAGGAATTACCCTACGCAACGACCGTTGAGACCGAGACCTGGGAAGAAAAAGATGATGGCAGCATACGCATCGAGCAAATCATCTATGTAGAACGCGAATCTCAACGCTCAATTGTCCTCGGCAAAGGCGGCAAGATGATTAAATCCATCGGTGCCGAAAGCCGCCGCGATCTCGGCGAAATGATCGATACCAAAGTCCATCTGTTTCTATTTGTGAAAGTCCGCGAAAAATGGGGCGACGATCCCTCGCGCTACAGTCAATGGGGTCTGGATTTTAACGCCTGAGTATTGTAGTGAACTTATCTAGCGATACTTATTCATTATCTGCTGGATTTCACCAGTTCCGATTAATTTTTGAATAGCGTCGTTGATATCTGAAATTGTCTCAGCGGGAAAGAGTCCGCTAATAGCCAAAAGCTATCGTTGAGCCTCATGAAACAAAACTCGATTCTGGCACATTGCGATGTCGGTGACGGGAGCCGTCCATCGCATCAAAAGCGGACAATAGTGGCCTGTATCTCGTGGTTTCAGTGCACCGCTAGGTGTTGATCGAATGGCTTTGATGCGGATATTTTTAGGGCGTAGTGTAAGATCATGGCCGCTCAAAGGCGTTTTGCCTAGCTCAATCGATCAGAAATATTCGGTCATTGCGATCATTACATATAGGTAGGCTGCGGGGTTTTTCAATAACTGCCATTGCGGCGATCAGCACTTGACGTTATTTCGAATGTTTGTGTACCGAACATATTTGTTTTAACTGATATGTGCAAAACCGACATATAAATCAGGAATTTTATGTGACTAACAAACTGTATTCGTTAGAAGTTTAGTCTCTTGCGTTGCGGATATGGCGTTGAAGCCGCGTAATAATCTGGTCCTGGGGGGAGCCTTTGCGGATGTAATCTCTGGCGCCCAATATCATAGCTTCTTCAATGGCATCGGATTCTTCAACGGCTGTGATCATAACAACGTAGGCATCCGGAAAACTTTTTCGAATTTCTTTCAATGCTTCCAGACCACCATTTCAGGCATTTTTATATCGAGCAGCAGGAGGTCTGGTGTGTTTTCCCTATATAACTCAACCGCCTCAAGGCCATTGACGGCTTCACCAACAACTTCGCAGCCGGAAAGAACCGAAGCATGGCGCAGCAATTCCATAAAAATAGGATCGTCTTCCGCGATGACAACTCTGGTCAGTGGGCCATCCGTCAACGTGACCTCCCATAAATGCAATTTGATATTGAAACATAAACCAAAGTAATAATCATACCAGAGATTCCCATATTTTACCGTTGATTACTAATTTATGTCTCAAGTTAATGCATGTGCGCTATCTTTTTAGGTATCTTGATTATAGTCCACCGCAATTTTTCTGTATAAGCTCCTGTTATGAATTGGTCTGATATCGGCATTGTATTGTCTGCACGCAAACACGGCGAGGGGTCGGCGATTGTATCGCTGATGACGCCGGAGCACGGACGTCATGCAGGCTTGGTGCGCGGCGGTAGTGGCAAACGTGCGCGCGGCATCTACGAGGCCGGTAACCTCGTTGCCGTTGAGTGGCGCGCGCGAATCGAAGAACATCTTGGTACCTTCACCTGCGAACTGCTTAAGCCGCAAGCGGCGCTTTATCTGGATGATTCTCTGAGATTGGCGGGGCTAAGTTCTGCCTGCTCTGTTCTTGAGATGGCCTTGCCGGAACGCGAATCTCATCCCGACGTTTACGAATCGCTTTTCAATTTTATCGCCAATCTGGAATCTGATACATGGTTGGAGAGCTATGTCGAATGGGAGTTGCACCTGCTCGCAGAACTCGGCTTTGGTCTCGATCTGTCTTCATGTGCTTCTACCGGACAGCAGGATGAGTTGATTTATGTCTCACCGAAGTCGGGCCAGGCGGTCTCCACAAACGCCGGAGAACCCTATAAAGACAAGCTCTTAGCACTTCCCGACTTCTTGATGGGGGCACCAAATGTAGATCAACAAACCGATTTTGGAGCGGTTTTTTTAGGCCTTCACCTGACCGGCTATTTCATGGATCGACATGTATTTATTCACAACAAAAATGGCGCGCCACCCGCTCGGACTCGTCTGGTTGACCGCGTAAAACAAAAGAATACAATATCTGACAATTAGCTGACTTTTACCCCTGAATAATCTACGGGAACAACAATGAACGCACCGACTATGCCGCTCGGGCCTGCAGGCGATATCAGGGATACGCGCCTCGCCGATGCGATCAGCGAACGCTACCTTTCTTATGCATTATCAATAATTATGTCTCGCTCTTTGCCGGATGTTCGGGACGGCCTAAAGCCCGTTCACCGACGGCTGCTATATGCAATGCGGCAATTGAAACTTGATCCAGACCAAGGCTTTAAGAAATGCGCTCGGGTCATCGGCGACGTCATCGGTAAATACCACCCCCATGGTGATCAATCCGTATACAACGCGCTGGTTCGGCTGGCACAAGAGTTTGCGGTGCGTTATCCGCTCGTCGATGGTCAGGGAAATTTTGGCAACATCGATGGCGATAATCCTGCCGCGATGCGCTACACCGAGGCCCGCATGACGGAAGTCGCCTCAGCGATCCTGGAAGGGATAGATGAAGATTCTGTGGATTTTCGCGAAACCTATGACGGCGAAGATAAAGAACCAATTGTCATGCCGTCTGCTATTCCCAACCTTCTCGCCAATGGTGCAGAAGGTATTGCGGTTGGTATGGCGAGTTCAATCCCACCCCATAATTTAGAAGAGCTTTGCACGGCGCTTATTCATTTGATTAAATTTCCCAACGCCACAATCGGTAAATTGGTTGAGCTAATTCCGGGGCCTGATTTTCCAACCGGCGGCATTTTGGTTGAAGATAAGGAGGTCATAACGGCTGCGTACAAGACCGGGCGAGGGGGCTTTCGAGTTCGCGCGCGTTGGGAATTGGAAAAGCTCGGCCACGGACAATATCATATTATCATTACCGAGATTCCGTATCAGGTCCAAAAATCTCGCCTAATTGAGAAAATTGCTGAATTGCTTTTGGCGCGCAGATTACCACTCCTAAACGACGTCAGAGATGAATCCGCCGAAGATATCCGTGTGGTGTTGGAGCCAAAAAACCGAACGGTCGAACCGGAAATGCTAATGGAGCAAATGTATAAGCTCACCGAGCTTGAATCTCGGTTCAGCCTAAACATGAACGTGCTTGATGCGGACAAGACGCCAAAAGTGATGAATCTACGTGAGGTCTTGTCAGCGTTTCTAGATCATCGTCATGAAGTCTTGATGCGGCGAACCAAATTTCGTCTTCGCAAAATTGAAACTCGCATGGAAGTTCTTGAAGGTTATCTCGTTGCATATTTGAACTTGGATGAAGTCATTCGCATTATTCGCGAAGAAGATAATGCCAAAGCGAGTCTCACAAAGAAATTCGATCTTACGGAAAATCAGGCTGAAGCCGTTTTGAACATGCGATTGCGGTCTTTGCGCAAACTCGAAGAGATCGAAATCAAAGGCGAACACGATTCATTAAAAAAAGAGCGAGCAGGTCTTAACAAACTTATCAAAGACAAAAAACTCCAATGGAAGACAATTTCAGCTGAGATTGCCGCCATCAAGAAAAAATTCTCCGGCAAAGCCAATCCTGCCTATAAGCGGCGAACTGAAATAACCTCAGCCCCCAAGGTCATTGATATCCCAGTAGATGCTTTCATCGAGAAGGAACCCGTGACAGTCATCTGTTCCGAGAAAGGTTGGATAAAAGCAGCCAAGGGGCATGTCGAGCCAACCGCCGAGGTAAAATACAAAGATGGTGACGGCAGCAAATTCTTCATGCATGCGGAAACAACGGATAAAATTCTGATCTTCGCCACTAATGGTCGGTTCTATACCATTCCTTTCGACAAAATGCCGGGCGGGCGGGGGTTTGGCGAACCCGTGCGGCTGATGATTGATCTCGGCAATGAGCACGATATTGTTGGGCTGTTCCTTTATAAGCCGGGTGTCAAATATCTGGCCGCCTCAAGCACTGGGCGCGGCTTTATTGTCAAATCTGAAGATGTCATGGCGCAAACCCGGGGCGGCAAGCAAATCCTCAACGTCAAAGGTGAGGACGAAGCGGTGGCGATCTGTGTCGTCGAAGGCGATAGTGTTGCTGTTATTGGCGAAAACAGGAAGCTGCTGCTGTTCCCGCTTGATGAGGTTCCGGAGATGACCCGCGGCCGCGGCGTTATTTTACAACGTTACAAAGATGGTGGATTGGCGGATGTTAAGACCTTCACCAAGGCGGATGGGCTTTCCTGGAAAACCGGCGATAAAACACGGACGGAGACAGATTTGCTGGCCTGGGATGGTAAACGCGCTCAAGCCGGACGACTGCCGCCGAAAGGCTTCTCTCGCACCAATAAGTTTTCCTGATAAATTATACTGCAATTTATTTACGCCTATAATTAGCGCGTTGGACCTGCTTTCCAGATTTCAACATGAACACATTTGAGGGACCAAAGGTTATGTCAGGACTAAATCAAGCCGACACTTTAGCTCAACCAACGTTGATCGATACATTTATACCCGCAGCAACAGATAATTGGCTCTATAAAGCCATATTGGTGCTGGCCGGAACCGCGTTATTGACTCTTTCAGCGAAAATACAAGTGCCATTTTATCCAGTTCCCATGACCATGCAGACATTTGCCGTGTTGGTAATCGGCATGGCGTTCGGCTGGAAGCTCGGTGGATTGACAGTTTTAGCCTATTTACTTGAAGGCGCTGTTGGATTACCGGTATTTGCCGGAACACCCGCCAAAGGTATTGGCCTCGCGTATATGGCTGGGCCAACCGGCGGCTATCTGGTTGGGTTTGTTGTATCAGCTTTGACCGTTGGCTATTTGGCAGAGAAGGGCTTTGATCGCTCCATTGTTGCGACCCTCATCGCGATGGTTATCGGAACGGCACTTATTTTCCTTTGTGGCTATGTCTGGCTATCTGAATTAATCGGTTTGGAGAAAGCCTTCAAATTCGGTGTGCTGCCCTTTATGTGGGGTGCCGTATTCAAGATTGGCCTCGCGGCAGCCATCTTGCCACTCTGCTGGAAAGTTTTAAAACGGTAGAAAACCTGCTGTGTTTCTGGCGAAAGCTAAAAGGCCAGCGAGATATCTCGGTGAACTGATTTGCAAATCGCTATTTCAGCGGCTTGTTCGGAAGTGAGGCGTTCCTGCAGGCGTAATCCGATGTTGTTTTTGATGGCGTTGTCATAGGTAATGAGCCCCGGCAACATTTCTTTGGCGGCACGTTTTCGCCATGCCACCTCAGCACCAAAAATTTTCAAGCCTTTCTCCAGCTCGCGATGAGCCAATTTGCGGTCTGGCGTTCGTTTACGCAAAGCACGACGCGCCCGCGATATATTTGACCTGATCGAGTTGGTTCCCGCGATTTTGACAAGCGCTTTTTGAACGTCTCGAAATGTCAGCACGGCTTTGGCGCTGGCCTCCTTTGACGTGGCAGTATCGATAACGCTGCCCAATTTTCTAAATTGGTTCTCGAGAGACGCGAGCTTGTCAGCATGGGAAATAATCTTTCTTAGTTCTGGAAGAGGTTCATAGGCATCATCCGCCGATTGACGGTATTTTCGCCGCGCCGTTTTTTCAGATTTTGCCAGATCCAAATACTTCTTGCGAGCTGCTTTCCAAGCACCAGGTATCTTTGAGTCAAAGCTCGCTTTCTGAGTTTCAAACTGAACAATCTCACTTTTTAAATCTGCAATTTGGCCTTCCGAGCCACCAATCCGGGTCAAAAACCTTATTTCTTGTCCGGCTTCCTTTATTTTCCGGCCCAATCGGCGCGCCCGACCTTGAAGGTCGCGGACATTGATATGAACGGGTCGGTATTCAGGAATATAAGCATTTAAGCTTTTTTCAGTTTGCCGAACCGCGGCAACCTGTTCAAAAATTTTATCAACGGCTTGGAACGCCTCAGTCATTTTAGTTTTCTGTCGATCCGGCAGATAGCTGATGTCGATCTTTTTAGCATCGGCTATCGATGCCAGAATCTTCTCGCCATTCCTATCGTAATCAGCAAACAGGTATTTTTCGACGCATACCTGTAGGCGCGGATTGATCGGCGGCGGGGCGGTTTCAGATGTCAGGTTGACCCGGTTCGGTAGATAATTTACGAGCGGTGGATAGAATCCCACAATGGCCAAACCGACCAATTGCAGAATAATGAACGGCACAACGCCTCGATACATCGCTATGGTCGTTACGACCTTTGACGCAACGCCGCGCAGGTAGAAGAGCGCAAAGCCAAAGGGCGGCGTTAAAAAGGAAGTCTGCATATTGACGCCGATCATAACGCCCAGCCAAACGCCTGTGATGTTAGCAGATGGATCTGCCAGCAAAATCGGCGCAATTATGGGAACAACGACAACTGCTATTTCAATAAAATCGAGGAAAAATCCAAGCAGGAAAATAACCCCCATGACGACAACAAATTTGGTGATGAACCCGCCCGGTAATCCGGATAGAAAATCTTTAACCAATTCTTCGCCGCCAAAGGCACGAAAGGCAGCGGTGAGCATCGCTGCACCTAAAAGGATGATGAACACCAGAGAAGTCGTCTTCGCTGTTTCGATCATCACATAATTTAAAGTGCCTTCGATCTTGTGGGCGCGCCAACCGCTCCAAATAAGACCGGCGAGAAAGACAAGGACCGCGACAAGTGCCAGCCCCACATTAACAACGTCCCGCGTATCCTTTATCGCTTTTACATTGATCTCAAAATTACTCAGCAACCAACCCAGCGCAGCAAGTGACAACAGCACCATGATAACCGGCGTATAGGTATGCTTCTGGCCTTCCGATAAACGATAACCTGCCATAACCATGGCGCCAACGGCACCGATGGCACCTGCCTGATTGACCGTGGCGATACCGAGGATGATCGAGCCCAAGACCGCAAAAATGAGAGCGAGCGGGGGGACCAACACCAAAAATACACGTCGGAGAAATTTAAAATCAAATTTACCGTCAAACTCGACAGGCGGCGCAGATCCTTTTTTGACCAAAGCGACAACGAGTATATATACCATATAGAGGCCAACCAGAACGAGGCCCGGCAACAAGGCACCTAAGAACATTTCCCCGGCACTGGTTGAGGTTAATCCGAACTCCGAAGGCATGGATAAAGAGCCGGTTGCTTCTTTGAAGTCGGCTTTGCGAATGGTGGCTGCCCGATCCGTCGCGCTCGAAAGTTGATCGGCCAAAATAATCAGGACAATGGAGGGCGGAATAATCTGGCCGAGTGTTCCGGATGCGGCAATTGTTCCTGTCGCCAATGGCACATTGTAATTATTGCGAAGCATAACCGGCAACGAGATCAATCCCATTGCTATAACAGTTGCACCGACGATACCTGTCGTAGCAGCGAGTAGGGCGCCAACAAAGACAACAGCGATACCAAGCCCGCCCGGGACTGGGCCAAATAGTTGCGCCATGGTGATCAGCAGATCTTCAGCGACTTTTGAGCGCTGGAGCATTAAGCCCATAAAAATAAACAGCGGAATGGCAATCAGCGTATCGCGCTCGACTTCAAAGTATATCCCTCGAAAATTCGTAATGGCGGCGTTAAACCATTGAATGGCGTCGCCTTGCGTGAAGTAGGCTCCTGAATCACCGCCAAATAACAGTCCCGCAATTGAGGCTAAAAGAATGGTAATGATGGCGGAACCCGGCAAAGCAAAGGCCACTGGATAACCAGACGCTAAGGCGGCAATTAGCAGTATGACTAAAACGGCTAGAAAAAAGGTTTCCATGATTGTTCTTTTTTACCGATCCAACTTCTATAACGCGTGATGTTTTTCATGCGGATGTGCACCGGGCTCGCGGATGAGTATGGCTGCATTGCTCAGGAAATAGCTGACGAATTGAATCATCATACTCACTGCGTAAACCAATAAAAATCCTGCCATGATGTATTTAACGTATAGGCCATACCCACTTTGTGTGACTTCATAGGTCAACAAAGGCGCGTTGATTAAATTCGATTTCCCCCAAAGCCCGCGCGTCAAAATGATCCAACACAAAGGGATGCCGAGGAATAGGGTGCCGAGCACATTAGACCAGGCTTTGCCGCGCTCACTAAACCCAGTGTAGAGTATATCAACCCGTACGTGACCCTCTTGGATCAGCGTATAGGCACTGGCAAACAGGAATAGGCCGGCGTACCAGAAGCGAACCAAATCACCCATAAAGGCTTGTTCATAAGAAAAGACAAAACGAGTAATAACGATGAGGAGCTCCGCGATGACGATTAGCAGGGCAAGCCAGATGAAGCCCAAAGTACGAGTGAAATAGCCAATGACAAATGAAATTACGATCAATGGATAATGGACATAGACGCCCCTAAATGCTGATCGACCGAGCTCTTTGGCGAATCCATCACCGCCAATTTGTCGTAACAAGCCTTCAACGCGTAAAAACGAAATTGTCATATCGACGACACCGATTAACAACACGGCCCAAAACGCAGAGCGAATGATATAACTGACAAAGGCGTTCAATACTTCTGAATCTGCGATCAATGTGCGCTCTTGCGAGCGCAAAACAAACATACCGATGCCTGCACATGTGCCCGCGTAAAATAGCACCTGAAGCCAGCCGAGAAAAAATTGAATGTCTGTGAGTGGCCGCCTCAGAGAATCCAGACCGAACCAGCCCATATGAGCGAATAAGACGTTGATACCTGGCCAACCCCACCAAAAAATAAGAATATTATTGGCGACAAATAGGAGGCAAAGCGCTGCAGTTGAAAGTGCCGCAATCCTGAGATAAATCGCTATGGAAATGTTCTGCATGGCGCATGCAACAACGCTATAAAATTTGAAAGAGATAAATGCAGACAACGGAACCTTGCATTTTAACAAAAGGTTCCGTTGTCACATTTTTTTACAGCGTATTTTAGTTATACGCCTAGAACGCGGTTGCGTTGCTCGACAAAAGCCTGATCCGAAATTTTGGACCAAGCACCAAGGTCAGCACGTGCTTTTAAGAAACTTACGTGAATTTCTTCTGCAAGCTTGCTGTGCGACCGAACGCCTTCGAACACCTCTTTAGAGGCTTCGCCAAAGCTGTCATAGATGTCATCGTTAAATTTGCGAAGTTTAACGCCTTGGTTTTTGACGAGATCAATAAGAGCTTCACCACTTTTAGCGTTAAATTCAGACATCATCACATCATTTTCCATGCTGGTAGCAGCTTCAATGATGAGTTTGTTTGTATTTGACAAATCAGCCCACCATTTTGCGTTCATGCCGAATGCTAACATCGAGCCAGGTTCATGCATGCCAGGATAATAATAGAATTTGGCCGCCTCATAGAATTTCATAAAGCGATCATTCCAGGGGCCAACCCACTCCGTTGCATCAATCGCACCAGAAACGAGGTTTTCATAAATTTGACCACCCGGTATTGAAATCGGCGACGCACCTAATTTAGCCATGACGTCGCCGCCAAGACCTGGAATACGCATCTTCAGTCCCTTTAAGTCATCGGAAGAATTGATTTCTTTTCTGAACCAACCGCCCATTTGCACGCCGGTGTTGCCGCACATCAGACCCTTAAGGCCAAAGGAGTCACCTAATTTATCCCACAATGCCTGGCCACCGCCAAATCTAATCCAAGCGTTCATTTCCGTGTAGGTCAGGCCAAACGGAACAGAAGTGAAATATGCCCAACCTGGATGTTTGCCTTTCCAGTAGTAATCTGCGGCGTGATATGCCTGAGCATTACCGGAAGCGACTTCGTCAAAGGAGTCAAAAGCGCCGACGCGCTCTTTTGCAGCAAAGTAATTTACCTTAATACGTCCTTCGGACAAATCTTCAATTCGCTTTGCCGCACGTTGGGCACCGGTTCCGAGGCCGGGAAAATCCCGTGGCCAAGTGGAAACCACATTCATTTCAATTCGTTTTTGCGCTATCGCCGGTTTTGGCAATGTTGAAGCAGCTGCAACGGCACCGACCGCAACAACACCGGTGCCTGCTTTTTTAATAAATTCGCGTCTTTTCATTGAAAACCTCCCAATAATTAAATGTACCTAGGTCCTGTTAGATCGCTCTGATTTTATTTCTCAGATACGTCATCTTGCATTTTTGAGTATAGGGGTTTTTGGATTGAGTGCAACATTTGAACACTTCAACAATTAGGCTGAAATGTTGAATTTTTCGTTATCGAGAATCTGCTGCCAACAATGCTTTTTTGTCAAATTTATGCCATCCGTCAGCGGCAAAATATTCAAGTGGTTGGAACTTGTCTTTGTAGGCCATTTTTTGGCTGCCGCCGATCCAATAGCCCAAATAAACGTATGGCAAATTAAGTTGACCACTGCGTTCCATTAGCCATAGGATCATATAGGTTCCGAGGCTGTTCTTGTGATATTTGGGATCAAAAAAACTATACACGGCAGATAGGCCATCCACCATAATATCGACCAAACATCCACCTACTAAAACACCGTCTTCATTTCTAAATTCGATCATCGACGTATCAACCGGTGTTTCCTCTACCAAAGCCTGATAATCATAGAAATCCATCGTTGCCATATCGCCGCCGGTGTGGCGAGAATCTTGGTAGCGCGAAAATAACTCGTATTGTTCATTTGTGGCTTTAGTCGGTTTCTCTTCAGCAAAAACGTTGTCGTTGAGTTTCAGCACTCGGCGCTGTGAACTTGAAGGTTTAAAGTCCGCAACAATTGTCCGAACTGCCAAACAGGCGCTACAGCCGTGACAGATTGGCGCATAGACGAGACTATGACTTCGGCGAAATCCGACACGCGACAAGGTGTCGTGCAGTGAAATTGAGTCGACGCCTGATAGCTCAGTAACCATCCGGCGTTCAACTCGGCCATCAAGATAAGGGCACGGCAAAGGCGCTGTGATAAAAAACGAAGTTGGCCTTTGCGTAATGCTATGTTTCATTCTAAATCTGATCCATCATCTTATCTTCGATCTTATCTTTTGATCCTAGCGCATCTGATTTGGCTACGACAACAGTTCCTGAAAAAAAATCATGCAAACATCTGCGTGAACTGCTGAAAAAAGCGATTAACAATATCAGCCAAACGGTGAGTGCAATGGAGCCATAAAACAAAATGGTCTGCGCTGCGGCTTGAAAATAATCCGGATGCCCGCCGACCCAGCGTTTAACCTCTACGTTCATAAACCCCATGCCAATAGTAGCAGAATTTGGACCACCAATGAGAAATGTGTGATAGGCGAATGGGATGATAAACAGCGCAAATCCCATAATGCCAAAGGTGGCACCAAAAGTTACGATCCCTAAAATGCCGAGGCCAACAAAAGTCGCGCCGAGGATTAAACTGATGATTATGGCGTCGATGGCATAGGCTATGATGCGTTTAAACAATATGCCATTGTAGAGATCCGGACGAAGCAGGGGGTCCAATTCAGGATCACCGGCCCCAAGCGGGCGAGTCGTCTCATCAGGATTAAGTGTAAAATTGACCAATTCTATATGTGCTCCTATGCCGCTAATCGCTGCTGCGAACCATAAAGGCTTTTAGGTATTAAATAGGGCAAAATTTTGACCGTGCCAGCCTTTTCTCCAAAAAACACTTATAGTAGAGCGCGTTAACGCCGCAGGATTAAGCCTCGTAAGCCGCCTTTGTTATTTTGAGAAGGCGGCGGTAATGCACCACTAGAACTGTCAGATGTTGAGCCATTATCGGAAGAACCACTGCTGGGTGGAGTTGGAATGGCTCCGGGGGAAGACGTTCTTGGATCTAGTGGCGGCGCAACAGAAGGCGTGTTTGGTGCCTGAGCAGGGGCGATTATGTTGTCAGCATCTTTTTGATTTCGCAAAATAGCATCCGGGTTAGAATCTGCTCCAACATCTGGATTTTTACCCGTTCCGCGGAGCATTACGATACTCAAGCGTCGGTTTTGCGGATTCTTAGGTTTGTCTTTCAACAGCAGTTCGGTCGAGGCTTTACCGACGATCCGTGAAAGGCGGTTTTCATCAAGGCCAAGATCGAGCAAAATTCTTCGTGCTGAATTCGCCCGGTCGACGGACAATTCCCAGTTTGTATATTCTGCGCCGGCGCCAAACTTTACGGCATCGGTGTGTCCACTGATTGATATCTTTTGAGGTAATTTATCGACGACACTTTTAACCAATTTGAGAAGTTCTGTTGCGCGATGAAGAGGGTCGGCGCTGCCACTTCTAAACAATGGCAAGCCTTCCTGATCAACGATCTGAATGCGCAATCCTTCAACCGTGTTGTCGATTAATAGGCTTTTCTTGAGTGCTTCCAATTCCGGCGATTCTGAAAGCGCCTTCTCGAGTTCTTTCTTCGCCTCTTCGAACTGTTTTTCTTCCGCTTTTTTAATCTGTTCTTTTGAAGCTTCTTCTTTGGTTTGAGCAGGCTCCGCAGGTGCGTCGGCATTGCTTTCACCGCCAAGTCCGGTTTTTGGCGGCGGGAGTTCAAGGCTAACAGTTGGTTTGGCCCGAGCACTAATTTCTGAGCCTTCTTCGCTCATTGTCTGACCGCCCAATATGCCGCCGGCACCGCTGGTTGTCGCCGACACACTTGCCGGTGCAAAATAGTTTGAAATACCTTCAAGTTGTTCCTGTGTAACCGAGTTCAATAGCCACAATAGCAACAAGAAAGCCATCATTGCGGTCACGAAGTCAGCGTAAGCAATCTTCCAGGCACCGCCGTGGGCACCTTCTTCAGCCATCAGACATTAACTCCATTTTAAAACTCAACTCCATTTAGCTACCTATCAGCTATTTAAGTATCAGGAGGTATGTTTTGAATTTGCTCTTCAACTTCGGCAAAACTAGGGCGAACATCGGAGCCTAATACCTTGCGAGCAAATTCAACAGAGACTTGAGGGGCGTATCCCTGCATGTGAGCGACCACGCCGACTTTG
>Ga0066376_10000432_pt1 | contig 38707 bp, 32 predicted proteins | sample Knorr_S15_td_Bot_FD_77009 | JGI IMG/M metagenome (GOLD analysis project Ga0066376, IMG submission 77009) | Marine microbial communities from Southern Atlantic Ocean transect - Knorr_S15_td_Bottom_ad_5009_LV_A | ecosystem: Environmental > Aquatic > Marine > Oceanic | place: Southern Atlantic... | reverse complement strand
CACGGTCGCTACATCTGTACCGCACGTAAACCCCGTTGTGGTGCGTGTGTTATCTACGATTATTGTGAGTTCAAGGATAAGTCTGAGCTGGAATAATTCAGCTTAAGTACCAACTTCAGCAGCTATATCACGGGCTTTCAGCCAATAATGTACATCATTGGCTGATCCTTCACGGCAGATAAATCTGTATCCCTGAACTCACTTGAATGTCTGGTGGCGACCGATCACCTGGACCTGACTAATCTCCGGACAATTGATCCTGCGTTACGCAGCGGTTTATTGATGAGCTATGTTCCGAGCAAACACTGCTAGTTCAGCTTGCGACCCAGTTTGCTGGCGAGTTTCAGGCGCAGAGCGTTTAGTTTGATGAAGCCGCCTGCATCTGCCTGGTCGTAGGCACCGGCGTCATCTTCGAAGGTAACGATGTCGGCATCGTAGAGGCTGTCGGTTGTTGATTCGCGGCCGACGACAGTGACATTGCCCTTGTACAATTTGAGTCGGACTTTGCCGTTCACGTATGTCTGGGAATCGTCGATCAGGGCCTGCAATGCCTTCCGTTCTGGCGACCACCAGTAGCCGTTGTAGATCATGGATGCATAGCGCGGCATTAACTCATCTTTGATGTGCGCGAGTTCTCGATCGAGGGTGATTGATTCGATTGCACGATGTCCCCGGAGCATGATGGTGCCGCCCGGTGTTTCATAGCAGCCGCGTGCTTTCATGCCGACATATCGGTTTTCGACGATGTCGAGGCGCCCGATCCCGTTGGCGCCACCTATCTGGTTGAGGTGAGCGAGCATGTCTGCGGGGGACAGTGTTTTTCCATCCACGGCAATGATATCGCCGCGCTGATAGGTCAATTCAATGTAGGTAGGGGAATCTGGCGCTGCCTCTGGCGATACTGTCCACAGCCACATGGATTCTTCGGGTTCCTGGGAGGGATCTTCTAAAATGCCGCCTTCGTATGAGATATGCAGTAGATTGGCGTCCATTGAGTAGGGGGATTTCGCACCCTCGTGTTTTTGATCAACCTTGATCTGATGAATTTCACAGAATTTCATCAGTGATTCACGGGAATTCAGTTCCCACTCTCGCCATGGGGCAATCACCTTCACATCCGGCTTAAGACCGTATATTCCGAGTTCAAATCTGACCTGGTCATTGCCTTTGCCGGTGGCACCGTGAGCCACTGCCTGGGCGCCGGTTTCGTTGGCAATATCGACCAGTCTTTTTGCGATCAGGGGCCGGGCGATACTGGTGCCCAGCAGATATTCGCCTTCATAGACCGTGTTGCAGCGAAACATCGGGAACACAAAGTCCCTGACAAATTCCTCCCGGACATCGTCAATATAGATTTCCGTCACACCCATGCTTGCGGCCTTTTCTCGAGCTGACTCCAACTCTTCGCCCTGTCCAAGGTCAGCGGTGTAGGTGACGACCTCGCAATTATAGGTTTCCTGCAACCATTTAAGGATGACAGAGGTGTCCAAACCACCTGAATACGAAAGCACAACTTTGTCAAACTCGGCCATCGGTCGTACTCACCTGAAAAAGAGGCGACATATTACATGTTTTTCTGCTATTTCCGAAGCCCAAATTACTGACAGATCAACTGGGGTGCAGCGCACCAAGGGAACCTTTGCCGAAAGATGTTATAATAGCCCTAGCCCGTAAAAGCCCTACACCTATGCGATCGATCACCCTTAAACGACCAGACGATTGGCACATCCATCTGCGAGACGATGTCTATCTCCCTCGAACCGTCAGCGATGCAGCCCGTTATTTTGGCCGGGTTCTGGTTATGCCTAACCTTGTTCCACCAGTCGTTGAGGTCTCTGACGCCAGGGCTTATCGGGATCGGATACAGCGTTTCAGTCCCGATCAATTCAATCCGCTGATGACGCTGTATCTTACAGACGCAACCACGCAAGATACCGTCGTGGCGGCAAGCCAATCAGGCATTGTTCACGCTTTCAAGCTCTATCCGGCAGGTGCGACGACTAATTCGACGGATGGCATCACCTCAATCGAGTCGATGCTGCCACTCCTCGAAACCATGCAAAAACACAATGTGGTGCTTTCGATCCACGGTGAAGTCACTGATCCCGGCGTTGATATCTTCGACCGTGAAGCAGTCTTCATCGACACCATTTTACAACCCATGACCGAAAAGTTTCCTGAATTACACATCGTGCTGGAACACATTACTACCCGGGAAGCCGTGTCATTCATCAATGGCTCAAGCAGCAAAGTTGCGGCAACGATCACGGTCCATCATTTGCTGTTCAACCGCAACGACATGCTGGTCGGCGGTCTCAAACCCATACATTATTGCCTGCCGGTGTTGAAAAGAAATGTTCATCAACAGGCCCTGATCGAAGCAGCAACGTCCGGAGATCCCGGGTTTTTTCTCGGCACCGACTCTGCGCCCCATCCCCGACACGCCAAAGAACGTGCCTGTGGATGTGCAGCCGGTTGCTATACAGCCCACGCCGCGATCGAGCTTTATGCAGAAATCTTCGCTGCCGAAAACAAACTTGACCGGCTCGAGGGTTTCGCCAGTGAGTACGGCGCTGATTTCTATGGCCTGCCGCATAATACGGACACTATTGAAATAGCCGAAGAAAGCTGGCTCGCCCCTGAATCGCTTTCGTTCGGCGAAGAGGATCTTGTACCCACTCGAGGCGGTGAACCTATCATCTGGAAGGTTAAAAGCGGTGCCCGACACCCCTTAAGTGAAGGTGTACTTTGAGCCAGGACAAATTACCGATTGCCTACCGATTCAGGGGCTATCTGCCAGTCGTTATGGACCTCGAAACCGGCGGCTTTAACGCCAAAACGGATGCGCTGCTGGAAAGCGCCGTGGTTATTTTACAGATGAACGATGAAGGTAACCTCGTCCCTGGTGAACGGTTATTTTTCAATATCGAGCCCTTTGGCGGCGCGAATATTGAGCAATCCGCGTTGGAGTTTACGGGTATCGATCCTTATCACCCTTTCCGCATGGCGGTGCCTGAACAACAGGCGCTATCTGAAACGTTTAAAGCAATTCGAACCGAGGTGAAACGAACTGGTTGCACTCGTGCAGTCATTGTCGCCCACAACGCTGCCTTTGATCAGTCATTTCTAAATGCCGCTTCAGCCCGATGCGATATCAAAAAAAACCCCTTTCACCCGTTTTCCACCTTCGATACAGCCACACTTTGTGGCCTGGCCTTTGGGCAAACTGTGCTGGCCAGGGCCTGTGAGGTTGCAGGGATTGAGTTCGACAGCGATGAGGCTCACTCGGCAAAATATGATTGCGACAAAACCGCAGACCTCTTCTGTCATATTGTCAATCGATGGCGCCAGCTAGGTGGTTTACAGGGCATTGGTCATCCGCATGATCACGGTGACTGATCCAGGGAACCTCTGATTTGGACTCGCACGGAGATTTGAGTAAACGGGTGCATCGCGGGAAAAGTGATGCGGCACTCTGACTCAGAGGTTCCCCAGGGCTTTCTGGAAACGATTGGCATGTGAACGTTCTGCTTTAGCCAGAGTTTCCATCCAGTCAGCAATTTCGTCAAAACCTTCATCGCGGGCAGTCTTGGCCATACCGGGATACATATCTGTGTACTCGTGAGTCTCACCGGCAATCGCAGCTGCCAGGTTATCTGCGGTTGATCCGATGGGTAAGCCCGTAGCCGGATCACCCGTTTCTTCAAGATACTCAAGATGGCCATGAGCGTGGCCGGTTTCACCTTCCGCAGTAGACCGGAAGACAGCGAAAACATCGTTGTATCCCTAAACATCTGCCTTGGCCGCAAAGTACAGATAACGTCTGTCCGCCTGGGATTCACCGGCAAACGCATCCTTCAAATTCTGTTCTGTTTGACTATCCTTTAAACTCTTTGTGGTTCCTTACCCTTGTTCATTCAATGTTCACTTCGAGAGCAGGCAGCATATCGCTTTTTGTTTATTGCGAAAAAGTGCTCCCACTGCAATTTCCGATCGATCAATTTGCTTGTTCTTGCTCGGTCTGGACGGCTGCCTGGATCATTGGCTGTAATTCGCCACTCTCGTACATCTCGACAACGATGTCACAGCCTCCAACGAGTTCACCATCGACGAACAATTGCGGGAAGGTAGGCCATTCGGAAATCGCGGGCAGCTGCTCCCTAATTTCCGGGTTGGTAAGAATATCAATGTAGGCAAAACGTTCACCACATGCCATCAGAATCTGGGTGGCCTGGGAGGAGAATCCGCACTGGGGTTGATCTGGCGATCCTTTCATGTAAATCAGCACCGGATTGCTGGCGATTTGTTCGCGAATTGTCGTGTGGATATCCATTTCTGTTTCCGTCGTTTAGCTAATGCTGCTCATTTTACCCTTTTTGGCACCCAAGTAGATAATTCATTAGGAATAACCCTATTCCCAAATTGGAATAACCACACATCTTTACCCTTTCGAGTTTCAGTGATCTGGTTTATGATCGCCCCTTTTTTCCGCAGTAGGGCAAGGGGAGTACGCCATGACTGAAGCTATTATGCCAACCTATGGACGTCAGGACGTCGCTTTCGTCAAAGGCGAAGGTGTCTGGCTAACGGATGAAAACGGCAAACGGTACATGGATGCCCTGGCCGGTCTGGCCGTTGTGGTTCTCGGGCATGCCAATCCAGAGGTTGCGAAGACGCTCAGCGAACAGTCAAATTCCCTGATCCATACTTCCAATTTGTACCGAATTCCCAAGCAGGAAGAATTGGCCAACGCCTTGCAACGCATTTCCGGCATGGACAATATGTTTTTTGGCAACTCCGGTGCAGAGGCAAACGAGTGCGCAATAAAAATTGCACGCATGTTTGGCCACAATCACGAGATCGACAATCCAACCATTATCGTCGCCGATGCCTCTTTCCACGGCCGAACTCTTGCAACGCTCACTGCAACAGGTAACCGAAAAGTTCAAGCCGGTTTTGAACCCCTGGTAAACGGTTTTGCAAGAGTGCCTTATAACGATATCCCCACGATTCGCGACATTGCCGAACATAATAAAAGCGTTGTCGCTGTGATGGTCGAACCGATCCAGGGAGAAGGCGGCATTCAGATTCCAGACGACAATTATTTGGCTGAACTTCGAACCATCTGTGATGAAAACAACTGGCTGCTGATCCTCGATGAAATTCAAACCGGCAACGGTCGAACTGGGAGTTACTTCTGTTACCAGGAGTACGGCGTATTACCTGACGTGGTGACCCTGGCAAAGGGCCTGGGCAATGGTGTGCCCATTGGTGTCTGTCTTGCGCGCGGTGAAGCCGCCAATGTCCTCAAACCAGGAAATCACGCTTCCACCTTCGGCGGGAATCCTCTGGCCTGCGCTGTTGGCCTGACTGTCGTTAACCAGATTGAGGAACTCAATCTTGCGGCACGCTCGAAAGAGCTCGGCGAGCGCATGCTGACTCGACTAGGTGATCGACTGGGAAACCTGAACAACGTTAAAGACATTCGCGGCAAAGGACTGATGATTGGCATAGAGCTCGATTCACCCTGTACCGATCTGGTCGGCAAGGCCCTGGATGCGGGGTTGTTGATCAACGTAACTGTGGACAAGGTCATCCGATTATTGCCACCGCTTATCATCACAGATGAAGAGGCAGACCAGATCTGTGACATGGTCTGTGAACTCGTTGAATCGGTCTAGCAGGCTGCTGAAAAAGGTCTGAATGATCGGCTATTGCAGTAGATCGGTGAGCGGGATTTTCTTGCCGATACCCCAACCCTGCGCGTAATCGACGCCTATCTCGCGCAGAATTTCCAGAATGTCAGTATTTTCGACAAATTCTGCAATAGTCTTTTTGCCCATGAACTGACCGATCTCGTTGATGGATTTAACCACTGCGTAGTCAGCCGGGCTATCCTTAAGATCCTTGACAAAACAGCCGTCGATTTTCAGGTAACCAACAGGCAGGTTCTTGAGATAAGAATAGGATGACAATCCCGTTCCAAAGTCATCCAGTGAGAACTGCACGCCAATGATCTTCATTTTCTCCATGAACTCTACGACGTCATCCAGACTTCCAACTGCAGCGGTCTCCGTAATCTCAAAACAGACTCTGGATGTCGGTAACCCCGTCACTTTGAACTGTTCGAGCACAAATTCCATAAAATCTTCTTCCGTCAACGAATTGCCGGATACGTTGATGGAAAAAGCACCCAGATGTTCCAGCTTCTTGGCATTGCTGGAGATGAACTCGAAAGCATGCCGGATGACCCAACGATCCAGGGCGCCCATACGATTGAATTTCTCAGCCGCAATGATGAAATCCTGTGGTGGCAGTGGCGTGTCATCTTCATCGAGAACTGTTAACAGAATTTCATAATGAACATCATCAGATTCTTCATCAATGGGTTGAATCTTCTGGCAGTGAAGTTCGAACCGGTCATTGTCCAGCGCGCGATCAATCTGCGATACAAATTCCATAATACCCTGACGATGTTCCATTTCTGAATCGTCATCCTTGAATTCATGAATACGGTCACGACCGGCCTCCTTCGCTGCAATACACGCGAAGTCCGCACTACTCATAATCTTGTTAACGGCTTCCGTATCCTTGTTGATAAAATACAGTCCGCAGCTCGCAGTCAGCGAGAAAGTATCTTCCTCCCACTGAAATCTTAAACCCTTGATGGCCTCAGAGACTGACTTCATCAGGTCATTGCCAGCCTCCCGGTCACACTGATTCACCAGTATCCCAAACTCGTCGCCGCCTAATCGTGCAATCTGCGGGCTTACGAAATTCAATGTTTCCCGTAACAGATCTGCAATGATGATCAGGGGTTTATCACCGGCGTCGTGGCCACCTGTATTGTTGATAACCTTGAATTGATCAAGATCTATGTACGCACACAGATTGGTATTATCATTGCGTTTTGCATCCTCCAACGCTTTCTCCAGCTCCCTCTCGAACTCTTTGCGATTCATCAGGCCGGTTAAACTATCGTGAGTCGCTTGATGCGTAAGCTGACTATGCATGTTCTGCAACATGCGGTGCGAAGCTCGTTCAGTGATAGGAATATCTGATTCTTCCAGCAGCTTTAGCTGGTCGTCGTGCATCAGCGTTGCCAGTTCTTCCACCGAGATATCATTCGTCTTCACCCCGCGCCGATTCACAAAAACAAATCGGCTCGTGTCCTCGTTGGCCCAGGCTACAATTGAGATTTCAGGAGCGCTTTTAGCTTTCAGAAACTCAACCCAGGCCCCCACATAAAGTCTGCGCGCTCGCGCAAGACATCGCTGCCACTCAGAATCACCTTCGTTCTTTTCCCTGATTTGCCGCCGAACTTCCTCCTCGACCGTCACACCGCCAAATCCGATTTTTGCAGCGATGGAGTTGCTTTGCAGCGATACCTTCGGCATATCGCTGACGGGTACTTCGCCCGAAATAACCTGCCTCAGTGCATTAATCAGCGGAATTCTCTGACCAGGATCAAAGGAAATCGAATCCAGTCCAGCCTCAATATGTTCCACAAGTTCATCTGGCGGCATGTAATTTGGTGATGTTTTAGGGTCGCTACTTTCATCGAGATACATGAAGACCTGATCCAGCGTCTGAACATGTTTCTGCCAACTTTCACTTCCTTCACCTTCACGCAGGTGAGTGTTGACCAGCAAATTACGCCACCCGGGCATGATCAACTTGTAGAGAATCTCTGGGAGTTCTTTATCGGAAAAGCGCTGATCTATCTCTGAGACGACAGCACGTTGTGCGTTCATCAGGGTTTGCTGCCCCTGGCTCGCCTTAACCGTCCGCTGGACGTTGCCCGTAAAGGCCCGGGATTGTCTTTCAACCAGTGGCTGTATCTTGCCCATCGCACGGTCGAACACTTCCGGGTCATCGTCAAAATTGGTGTTAATGTCTTCGACAAGATCATCAACCAACTGCCTGGCACTGTCAGATTCTGCGCCCGCGAGCCTCGCTATTTGATTGACGAAATCCAACGATCGATGACGGTTCGTCTCACTGAGAAATCATCGTGCCGGGTCGCAACCTTGCCGAGAGTGAGTTCCAGTTTACGGATCCAGTCTTTGGAGTTACCCGAGAGCATCTCATCCTCTTCGAAGGTATCAACCAGGCTCTCAACGACTTCAAGGCTTTGCATTGTTTGCGGACTAATCCTGCGGTCGCCTAGCATCGATGCGGTTTCCAACAACCGCTCCCTGACGGGCATTCGTCTGCCGGCTCCTTGCATGATTTCATCTTCAAGGGTGCTCAATAGATCCTGCACCTCTTCAGCCTCAAAGTAGTCCGCATCGCCCTCTTCATCATCGTAAAGGGCCGATCCGCCTTTGGCGCCTATCAGGTCCCTGACAGTGCTGTAGATACTCCGAATGGCTTCGCCAACATCTTCACTTCGCCGCATCGCACGTTTTGAAGAAGCCTGATCACGTCGTTCGCGCGGTTGAGTTGGTCTGGGTGCATCGGCTGCCCGTCTTCTCCTTCGAGAAGAGCTGCGTCTTCTGGACCGTCGAGGTCGTTCTTCCTTTTCATCATCCTCTTGTTCAGGTTCGGGCTCTTCCTCAATCACCTCTTCTTCAATTTTCTCCGGCTCGGCTGGGACTTCTTCAGCTGACGGCTCTTCGTCAGTCTTCGGTGTTGATGGATCAACGTAATCGTCGTCCATATCGAGAAACAAACCGGTATCTTCAAGAATTTTAGTCGTGGAAACATAAAGTTTACGAAACAGGGGAAGGATGTTGGTTTCATAACCGTTATAGACTTCCTGCCGCATCTCTTTCGACAAGTCGAGTTGCTGCAGGGCATCTTCAAAAGCGTAGGTGAAAACTGCTGTTTCCAGGGGATTTGCTTCTGAATGGCTCCACGAATCGACGATCATCCCCATCCTACGCAACAACTCGTTCTGGAACTGTTCGTACTTGCGCTCACTACGGGAAATAATATTCGCCACTGCCAACCAGTCTTCAAACTCTTCCGTATTGACCAGGGAAAGTTTTATTCTCTTCTGAGATTTTGCCTTACGTTCCTCATTCGCCTTTTTCCGCGCTTCCAGTAGGCTTTGCAGATCCCTGGGATCATCGAACTGATTCAAAATCTCATTGGCTACGTTCTGGCCAAAGCCCTTTTTCCCTTTTTCGAGACCCGGCATTGCGGCAAAATATTCACTTTGCTCAGCATTCGATTTTGCGCCCTTGGCCAATTCGAGCAGTGCGGTATCCATGTAGGAAAAGAGAGATGCAACCATTTCAGGGAGGACCTGCGCTGCTTCTTTTCGAAGCATGGCAACGATTTTCTTTGCGTCCGCTTCCTTTAAGAAGCCCGATGAGAACGGCGATGAACTTTGCCCTTTGCGGGCTTTGCTTGCTTTTTGGGGAGGACCCGCTGGTTGCGCTGCTTTAGCCCTGGATGGTCACTTAGACAGGCGAGTGCCATTTCATCCATACCTTTCTCAAAACTGATACCAATACCGGTATCCATGGAACGGGCTATCTTGCCCTCAAGCCTGAATTGTTGATCTGCTTTTCCGGTCGGCACGTTAAAATGTATACCGACTGTTTCGCCTGTTTGAATTCCCGGCAGGCTCAGGCGTGGCCTGCCATTTTTTTCAACCAATAGCATACCGCCATCGCAGAAGTCCTGGATTTGACATAACCAGGATCTGTTGTGATCGGGACAACCTGTTCGCACCCATGACAACCATCGCCAGTCCCGATAACAAAACGAAACCTTTCAGTTCCACTGCGAAATGAGAAGTGATGATGATGACCGTCAATGCCCAGATCATTTGAGGCACTGCCATGCCAGGATCTTCGAGGTTAAGATTCCACTCAATCCCTATCAGCAAGGCCAGAAACAAAAACCCGGCAATCGACAGAGAAGACAAGCCAGCAAGCCCTATTAGGCCAATATTCATATAACCGATGGAGAATACTGTCCAGCACACTACGAGATGTATGAAAATACCGACGCCCAAAGTCGCAACACGATAAATCCGTGACTTTGGCTCCTTGGCAATATCCTCGTTAGCTGCCATGTGAAAGTTACTGAATAGGACTAGATCAATTGTAGTCTTTTATGTAGCCAGAAATGGTTGATTTCTCGCCACAATGTAAGGGTTTTGTAACCCCGCCCACTAGCAGCCAACCCGGTTAAATCGTTCTAACCCGCGCCACCGCAGCCAGCCAGCCATCGTAAAGCTTCTGCGCCCTCTCTGGTTCCATTTCCGGTTCAAAACGACGTTCCAGTTGCCATTGCCGGCTTACTTCGCTCAGATCCTGGAAAACGCCGGCCTTCAGGCCTGCCAGATAAGCGACACCAAGTGCAGTGGTTTCGATCACTTCAGGCCGATCAACGGGTAATTGCAATACATCAGCCAAATGTTGCATAACCCAATTGTTGACAACCATGCCCCCATCTACCCGTAGAATGGTTGGAACAGCCCCATCGTTCTGCATCGCCTTGAGCAGATCCTGGGTCTGGAAACATACCGATTGAAGGGTCGCTGTCACAATGTCCTCGATTCCCGAGTCCCGCGTGAGCCCCAATATGGCCCCACGTGCATGGGGATCCCAGTAGGGTGCACCCAGCCCCGTAAAGGCAGGCACCAGGTAAACGCCGCGCGAATCTGGATGATCCGCGGCAATGGCCTCAGTGTCTGCAGCGTTGGCCACCAGTTTGAGTCCATCACGCAGCCACTGCACGGCAGCCCCGGCTATGAAGATACTGCCTTCCAGCCCATAGGTGACTTTGCCATCTAGCCGATAAGCAATGGTGGTAAGCAATTTATTTTCGGATTCAATGGCTCTTTCGCCGGTGTTCATGATGACAAAACAGCCTGTTCCATAGGTGCTCTTTGTCATACCTTCTCCAAAACAACCCTGACCAATGAGTGCCGCCTGCTGGTCTCCAGCGATGCCAAGAATCGGAATTGCCCCGCCGAACAGGGCAGGATCTGTATGTCCAAATTCTGCGCTGCAATCTTCTACCTCAGGCAACATTGAAGACGGTATATTGAGTCGCTCAAGCAATTCCTCATCCCACTGTTGCTCGTGAATGTTAAACAACATGGTTCTGGATGCGTTTGTCGCATCAGTTTTGTGGGACGCACCCGCAGTCAAACGCCATAAAAGAAAGGAATCGACCGTGCCAAACAGCAAATCGCCAGCCATTGCCCTGTCACGAACACCCTCCACATGGTCAAGAATCCACTTGAGTTTCGTACTGGAGAAATACGGGTCGAGAAGCAAACCGGTCTTTTTAGCAATCCAGGGCTCCAGCCCTTCTGCTTTGAGTTCTTCACAAAGTTCTGCTGTTCTGCGATCCTGCCAGACAATGGCATTGTAGACAGGCTCACCGGTATGCCTGTCCCAGACTATCGTGGTCTCCCGCTGGTTGGTGATACCAATGCCAACGATATCTGCAGCGCCTGCGCCGTGTTGCTGTAGAACTTCATGACAGACTTCAAGCGTGGAATTCCAGATGTCTTCTGGATCATGTTCAACCCAACCATCGTCGGGGAAATACTGAGGGAACTCCTTCTGGGCAATGCCGATCAGCTCGCCTGTGGTCGAAAAAAGTACCGCGCGTGAGCTGGTTGTACCCTGGTCAATCGCTAATAAATAGGTCATCTCGTTTCCTGGGGAACCTCAATGGCAAGAACTATTCAGTATTTACCACTCAATATCAACGAGCAACCGCTGATACCTGCGTCCTGTCTGGGGTTAACATTCATTGCCAACACAACTTGTGACGCACCAGCGATGAAGGCACAATAGCCCCCTTTTTTACGCATTCGCGAGAATCTATCGGAGGAAAATCATGCGTGATGTAGTCGTAGTAGATAGTGTAAGAACAGGACTGGCAAAGTCCTTCAGAGGGACTTTCAACCTGACCCGTCCTGATGACATGGTTGCACATTGTATTAACTCCCTGCTCGAACGAAACTCAAAACTCGATCCTGCAGAAGTCGAAGATGTCATTGTCGGGGCTGCCAGTCAAATTGGCGAGCAAGGCGGCAATATCGCGCGACTCGCGGTTATTTTATCGAAGCTACCTGTCACCACCGCAGGTTCAACCATCAGCCGGGCCTGTTCATCCGGCTTGAATTCTATTGCCTTTGCGGCGAATCAAATCGCCAGTGGTTGTTCAGAAGTGATGATCGCCGGAGGAGTCGAATCCATCTCCTCGGGTCAACGGCAAACGCCGGGCAAGTCTGATGTGCATCCTACGATCAGAGATGCATCACCGGATATCTTTATGGCAATGGGTAACACAGCTGAAGTTGTTGCTCGCCGCTACAACATCACGCGTGAATACCAGGACGAATTTTCTCTCGAAAGTCAGAAACGTACAGCCGCGGCACAACAGTCGGGAATATTTGACGACGAGATCATGCCGATGAAGACCCAATGGGCAAAGGTCGTCAACAAAGAAACAAAGGAAACTGAAATCGTAGATGGCGTGTGTGTCGGCGACGAATGTAATCGTCCTGATACAACCTATGAGGGTCTGGCCGGACTAAAGCCAGTATTTGAAGAGGATGGCACTGTTACTGCCGGTAATGCATCGCAGCTTTCCGATGGTGCTTCGATGACTCTTGTCATGAGCGCAGATCGCGCTGCGCAACTTGGTCTTGAGCCCATGGCTTTTTTCCGCGGTTGGACCGTTGCTGGTTGTGAACCTGATGAAATGGGCATTGGTCCTGTTTTCGCAGTCCCCAAACTACTCAAGGCAACCGGTCTTACGACTGCTGATATTGATCTGGTTGAACTCAATGAAGCATTTGCTTCCCAGTGTCTCTACTGTCGGGACAAGCTGGAGTTCGATCCTGAAATCTACAATGTAAACGGTGGTTCGATTGCTATCGGACACCCGTTCGGCATGACGGGTTCTCGTCTGACCGGCCACATTGTTCGTGAGCTCAAGCGCCGTGAAAAGAAATACGGCATTGTGTCTATGTGCATTGGCGGCGGTATGGGTGCAGCCGGGTTGTTTGAAGCCTGCTAAGTGGGTTAACACCTGCCGGACGAAAATCGCCTCGGTAGGTAGACCAGGCGAGCAGCACTCAAGGTGTTTGAGTACTGCTAAGTCAAAAAGACAAGGGGCGCCCCTTTTTTTGCTTCGTAAGGTAGGTGTTGAGCAGTGGGTGGATCGTGTCTCTCCTGCGCGGTGTTACTTCCAACTATCGAGTTGTTTCGACAGGGCTTCCATGAAGGTGAGCGGCTGATCCAGAAAGAGATGGTGTTGGGCGTTGGCGAGTTCAGTCACTTCGAGGTGGGGTAACAGTGCTTTCATATGGTCAGCACTTTTTGGGCTGAACCATTCACTGTCAGCGCCATAGATGAGCGCGCATTTTACTGAGATGGACTGGAAATCTTGCTCCAGATCATCGAAATCCTTCATGCGACTACGATGTTCTTCATCAAACTTCCAGCCGAAACCCTCATCGATGTACTCAATGGAATTTCGTGCAATGTGATCAACAATGTATTGGTGTTCACATTGTTGTGGGGGTTGTAGCCGGAAACGTGAACGCGCTATCTCTGAGGATGGATAGAGCTTTGCTCTGCCGAGTCGCGGTGGTTCCTGCGGCGCAATGTCATCGGGATGCTTCACGCCGGAGTCGAGAAGTATCAGGCCTTTAAATCGATCCGGGTTTTTCGCCACAGCCTTAATTGACATCATGCCGCCGAAGCTGTGGGAAACCAGAACGGTGTCCTGACCCATTTCGCACTTATCGGCAACTGCGACGATCTCCTGCGCGTACAGGTCCGCTGAATACTCCTCGCGATGATCACTGTCGCCCATACCGGACAGATCGATGGCGACACTCTGGTAATCATCTTTGTAGGACGGTGCAATGAAATCCCACCAGTGCGCATGGGCGCTGTGACCGTGCACCAGAAGCAGGCCAGGGTTACCCGGTCCACTCCAGTAAAGGTAGTTGATATCAGACTCATCGACCTCGATGAAGCCGGATTCGGGCTTTATGTCGATGGCTTCCCAGAACCAGTCCGGGGTGGTGTAGGTTGAGTCGTTCATGATGACGGCGCTTTAGAGCTGGCCATATTTTTTCAAATGATGGTCTACGTTGCCGAACAGGGTTTCGATGGCCGTCAATCGTTTAAAATAATGACCCACATTGAGTTCATCAGTCATGCCCATACCACCGTGTAACTGGATGGCATTTTGCCCGACGAAGCGACCGCCTTTACCGACCTGGACTTTTAACGCTGATATCGCTTTTCTGGCTTCGGTTTCATCACCTTCGCTTATACGGAGTGCTGCCATATACAACAAGGATTTAGCTTGCTCATGTTCCATGAACATATCAACCATTCGATGCTGCAACACCTGAAACTTACCGATCGGCTGACCAAATTGTTCCCGGGTTTTACAGTATTCAACGGTTGTTTTATAAAGGACTTCCATCGCCCCTACCGCCTCAGCGCCAACCGCAAGAATACCGTTATCAATACCTGTTTCTAATAACCCAAAGCCTTTGTCTACCTCACCGAGCACAGCACTGGCCGCAGCGGATACATTCTCCAATGTAATTTCAGATGCCTGCAGGCCATCAATGGTCGGATAGTCCCGTCGGGAAACCCCGTCACTATTGGCATCAATCAGAAACAGCGTGATGCCGGATTCATCTTTTTGATCGCCCGATGTCCTTGCAGGAATGATCAGAACGTCAGCGGACGGCCCGCCCAGGACAACGCCTTTGAAGCCGTTAATGAGGTAACCGTCGCCCTCACTTTTGGCGGTCGTGGTCACGTCTGCAAGGTCAAATCGAGCCTGGGGCTCTACAAAGGCCAGTGATGCTAATTTGGTTCCTGCCATGATCTCAGCCAGAATGCCTTCTTTATGCTCAGTGGTGCCGCCTGCCTCAATCACCGACCCTGCCATGATGACGGTCGAAATATAGGGTTCAACGACAAGGCCCTTGCCGAACTCCTCCAGCATGATCATCGTCTCAACGGCTGTGCCGCCGAAACCACCATTTTCTTCAGAAAACGGCAGCGCCAACCAGCCCAGTTCTGCAAAGCTTGCCCAGTGCTCGCGGCTAAAACCATCTTCCGTCTTTAACACTTTCTGGCGTTCTTCGAACGTGTAGCTCTTCTGCATATAGCGTTGAACGCTATCCTGTAGAAGACCCTGCTCCTCTGAAAAAGAGAAATCCATGCAAACAAACTCCTGAAAAAAACGACAAATGTCAAAGTGCTGGGATCATAGGGTTTGTAATGGCTATTTTCAAGGAAGGCGCGGCAGCAAAGGAATTGACGGCAACTGGCCTCTTTCACTATGCTGGCAGCAATTATGGATATTAAGACAGGAAGGAGAGACATCAATGGCAGAACCCACCATTGCACAAAAATCACCATACGGTGTGGAAGTCGAAGAAGGCAAAACGTATTTTTGGTGTGCATGCGGAAAAAGCGGTAATCAGCCTTTCTGCGACGGCTCACACCAGGACACGGAATTTCTGCCGATGAAATTTGAAGCCACAGATTCGAAAAAAGTGTTTTTCTGTGGTTGCAAAAGAACCAGTGGGCAGCCCATGTGTGACGGTACCCACAGTTCACTTTAGGGCCCAGGGAACGGCTGGTCCCTTAGAAGGTCACAAGGACTTTTGTGCCCCCGAGCTCTGAAGCTTCAAGGCTAATTTTACCGCCGTACCGGGCAACAATTTCGGCGACCACGGCCAGACCAATCCCCTGGCCGGTATGTCTGCTATCGAGCCTGGTGCCACGATCCAGCACCCGAACCCGATCCGCCTCGTTAATACCGGGGCCATCGTCTTCTATCACAAAAAGTAATCGATCCTGATCGAGCCCAGCGAACAATTTAACTTTATGGCTACCGTACTTACAGGCGTTATCGAGCAGGTTTCCCAACAATTCCAGCAGGTCGCGCTCATCCCCGGGGAACAAAACCTCCTCTATCCTGTCGACAATCGATATGCCCTTTCCCACGTATACCTGTTTGATAGCATTGATCAGCTTGCGCACTGCCGGTTGTACTTCCACCTGGGATTTAACCAGTGAACTGGAACTCGCGACCGCTCGTTCCAATTGGTAGGAGATGATGTCGTTCATTCGATTAACCTGCTCTTCCATCGAGTCGGTCATATCGGCAACAGTCAGATCGGGTCGTCCAACTTCGACTTTGAGAATAGCCAGAGGTGTTTTCAAACTATGGGCAAGATCGGCAAGGGTCGTCCTGTATCGCTCTCTTTGTTCCCGCTCACCAGACAGCAGCAAATTCAGGTTACGTGTTACACCATCAATCTCTTTCGGATAGTGGCCTTCCAGGTATTCCTGACGGCCTTCTTCTATTGCTTTGAGATCCTGTTCCAATTCAGCAATAGGCCGCAAACCCCAGTACATGATGGCAGCCTGTAGACCAACGAGTACAACGACACCGGCTACCAACCAGCCCCAGAGACTGTTTCGAAAAATGGCCACCTCATTTTGATAGGGGCCAAAATCTCGCAAGATGACATAGGTATACCGCGCCTCACCGCCCGCTGTCTGCCAGATGACCGGGTAGGTGAAATAAAACAAGGGTTCATTTTCCTGGGCTATCAGTAACTGATCGAACGTCGTAATGCCCGGCACTATTTTAGCCAACAGTGTCTGTGTCTCGGTTTCGCTGAGCGTCAACCCAAGTGCTGACTGGCTGCGCCAGATTTCACCGCCAGCCTCATTAAATACCAGGCCAAACAATCCAGAGCCAGGGGAATTGAAATGCGGCTCCTGGAGCTGCTGTGGTAAATAAAGCGAATTCGCATCCTGGGCATCGTCCTCAACGCTGGCCGCAATCAACGCATAGATCTGCAGCAACAAGCGCTCGGAAACAGACTGTTTCGCACTCAAGCGATAAGCATTGTCGAGGACCAGCCCCATGACGCCCAGGAAAATCACCAGGACCAGGCTCGCCGAAAGCAGCATACGAACCCGCAGTGACCCCTTTGGAGCAGAGATCTGGTTCATTCCCCAAGTCCAAACCGATACCCCTGACCGCGAACTGTCTCGATCGGGTTCATGTTATTTTCCGGGTCCAGCTTCCGGCGGAGACGGCCGATGAACACTTCGATGACATTACTGTCACGGTCGAAATCCTGGTGATAAAGATGCTCGGTCAACTCGCTCTTTGAAATCACATGCCCAGGACGAAGCATCAGGTATTCAAGCAAGTTAAATTCAAACGCTGTCAAATCAATCAGTGAACCGTTAACCCGAACGCTCTTGGCACGGGTGTCCAGACTGACAGGACCGAGAATCGTATCCCGGGTAATTGCGCCGGACGCGCGCCTGATCAGGGCATCTATGCGAGCCAGCAATTCCTGGACATGAAACGGTTTCACCAGATAATCATCGGCACCTGCCGCCAGGCCTTCTACCTTATCCTGCCAGTCAGCCCGTGCGGTCAAAATCAGTACTGGAAAGTCTTTACCCTGTTCACGCAGCCGGCTGATGACGCTCATACCGTCAAGTTTCGGCAATCCGAGATCGATAATGGCAAGGTCATAGAATTCACTTTCGCCGAATGACAATGCCTGGGCGCCATCGGATGCACAATCTACCGAATAATGATGCCTTGAAAGGATCTCCATAAGCTGATCCCGGAGAATCTGCTCATCTTCTGCCAGGAGTATTCGGCGTGACATCATTCAACCTCACTCAAATACTTCACCAGAGCGGCCGTCGACGAAAACCGATTTGACCACGCCATTCGGTGACAGGGTTCTCACCCGATAGATTCGTGGCCCACGCTCATCCAGCAGGGTTACACCCAGGACCTTTGACGATGAATAACGCTCCTTGACCAGGGACGCTGCACCTTTGGTGGAGATAGAATTGTTGGAGACACCGCCTCTGGGATCTGCCACCAGGCTGTTGGGGCCGGCACCCTGCATGCCGATGGATCTGCGGCCGTCTTGCTTGCCATGATGGTCTGCCCATGCGGAATCGGCGCCAATGGCTAAGCTGGTCGTTACAATGAACAGGACGGCAACGGAAGTGTATCGCATGAGTTACCAGGGTTTCCCGGGTTCAAGGGAACCTCTGATTAAGAGACTATTTTCGTCAGAATCAGTCGTCCGGCACACCGGAAGAGGCGCGCTGAGTCTGAGCCCGACTCTGACGCGGTTATGGCGTAAATAGTGATGCGGCATTCCGACCTTAATTAGACGTTCCCCAGGTTAGCGGTGATCATGTTAGCACCTCGAGTTGACATCCTCATCACGAAGGGTGAACCGGAAGCTTAAACAGAGTTCACTGAATAACAGCTGAATCAACGGTATTGCGTGGTCTGGATTCGGTGGTGCTCGTTCAGGTGGACAATGACGTCTGCCCGCCCCGGCATTTCCTCTAACATCCAGCGAGTCAGTCTTTCGTAGTAACTAATAAACTCGCGAACTTCGTCTTCAGACATCACCCGCTGGCCTCCGGTTTGGCTCCCTGCTAATTCAACTTCCTGCTGCCAGCGCCAGCGAAATACAGCTTCAAAGGATGGCACCTGAAAGAAAATAAAGCCATCAGCCATAAATACTGACTGATAGCTCGCCAGTTGCTGGTTGACGAATTGTCGCCAGACACAGTCTGGATCGAAGTTACGCTCCAATTCATTGGTTGCTGCCAGAAGTCTCGATTCTGGTTCCGGGACAGCTCCCCAACACCAACCCTCGCACAGAATGACTTGTGCCGCTGGCAGCGATAACACTTCCGGCAAACGATCATCTCGCGCTTTATCAAACTGGGGTACCTTCGCGCCTGATCCGGATTTCAATCCGGCAATCACGTCAGCTAATAGCGCCAGGTCGTGGGTTCCGGGAACGCCGCGAACCACCAGCAGTGGATGCACTTTACGCGCAAGCCGTTCACGCTCCGATCTTTGCAAATAAAAATCATCAAGCGACAAAATGACTGTCGACCTGGAAAAGCATTCAACCAACACCGCTGCCAACAGTTTCGTAACGGTGCTCTTGCCACTACCCTGGCCGCCGGAGATAGAGATTAACAGCGGGACTGATTGACGAGATTCCGCAATACTCGCAGCGAGACTAAAGACGAGATCGTACAGGGCTTCATCGAATAACTTGCCCGACAACGCCTGGAATCGAGAACGAAACCCGGTCTTTTTTGATGAGTTAGCGTGCTGGCTAGTGAATTTCACGAGCGAACGGCGGCAACGAATCGAGAATCAATTTGCCGTAGGATTTGGAAACGATTCGCCGATCTAAAATGGTGACTCTGCCCGAATCGGTTTCCGTTCGGAGCAATCTGCCAGCAGCCTGTACGACTCTGAGCGCGGCGTTAGGCAGCATCACTTCATAGAACGCATTCCCGCCCTTCTCCCTGATCCACTCAGACAGGGTTGCCTCAACCGGATCATTGGGCACCGAGAAAGGGATCTTCGCTATCACCACATGTCGGCAATAGTCACCGGGCAGATCGACACCCTCTGCAAAGCTCGCGAGCCCAAAGATACAACTCGGTTCACCGTTGTCTATCCTGGCTCGATGCCGGGACAAAATCTCCATTTTCGACAAATCACCCTGCATGAGAACCCGATCACGAAAGTCCGCATCAATGTCATCATTGACCCGGAGCATCTGCCGCCAGGAGGTAAACAGTACCAAAGCGCCAGTATCCTGGCCCACCAATTCCGGAATGATGCTCGACAATTCCGCCGTGTGTGCATCTGCATCCCCTGGGTCATGCTCCATTTGAGGGATATGCAGGACTGCCTGCTCCTGAAACCGAAATGGACTGCTCATGCTGACAAACACCTGATCGGCCCCAATCCCTGACTTGCGCTGGAAAGCAGTGAAGTCACGTGCAACAGAAAGAGTCGCCGATGTGAGTACCGCGCCGGCACACCGTGACCAGAGTCGCTCATGCAGTTCCTCGGCAACCGAAATCGGATGGCTTGATAACTGAAATTCCATCCCTTCGGTCTGGCCTTCCGATGAAAAATCCACCCACCGTGCATAAGGTGGCGTCACTTCGATTTGGGAAAAGTTTTGCCACAAAGAAACCCCTGCTGACAATCGAGCGGTAATGCTGCCAATGACAGAGAGCCAGTTCTCCACGACATCTCTTTGCGAGGCCGGTGTATCTTCAAGCGCCTGTTCAATCACCGGCAGCAGAGTTTCAATCTCACCGTTGAGGCGATCGAAACTGTTGGTTAATTGCTTCGCGGCAAGGGAAACCTGTTCAGTCACCCTGCCCAGAGGAAATCTATATTGCCAACCGTCATCAACAGTGTCGGCGTCTTGCTGCAATGCTTGCAGAATCGAGGCCGCTTCATCCAGGCCTTCGTTAATCTTATCGCTGAGTCGTTCAACAGTTGATATCTTGTCACTGCTGATCCCATGAATCTCTGCGCTCGCCATCTTTAAAGATGTCGGAATCTGTAGCAACCAGTTGCGGGTTGAATACAGCGAGATGAAATGTGAAAAATGATTGCCCGCTTTCTCGGGCAAATGATGTCCTTCATCAAAGATGTAAATTGTATCTTCCGGGTCCGGTAAAACGGCACCACCACCCATCATCAGGTCAGACAGCACCAGATCCTGATTGGTCACGATGCAATCTACGCGATGAATATTTTCCCTGGCACGATAAAAGAAACAATTGTCATAGTGGCTGCATCGGTGATGAGTGCATTGTGCGTGGTCTGTACTGACTCGTGCCCAGGTCGCATGGGCAAGCTCTACCGGCCAGCTATCACGGTCACCATCCCAGTCTCCTCGCCCCAGTTTTTTCACCATATCATCGAAAATCTGGTCATCTGACTGATCGTGACTGGCTGTTTGTTCATCGAAGAAGGACAAGGTTTGATTCATTGAATGGCTGTCCTGAAGAGCCAGGTCAAGTCTGGAGAGGCAAAGATAACGGCGCCGGCCTTTTGCCAACGCAAAGGAAAAATCCAAACCGGAATGACGGCGAATATCGGGCAGATCCTGGTAGATGATTTGTTCCTGCAGCGCGACAGTTGCCGTGGCTATGACGATCTTTTTTTTCAATCGCTTGGCAATGGGGATCGCCGCGATCGCATAAGCGATGGTTTTGCCTGTACCCGTACCCGCTTCGACCACGCAGATGTTTTTATCCTCAGGGATATTCCCAAGGGTTTTCGCTATCTCGGCGATCATGGTTTTTTGACAATGCCTAGCCCGGTAACCTTTTTCCTCGAGCAATCGAGAATAAGCGGTCTGGATCCCTTCTTTCAGCTGGTCATTCAACATAAGCTAGAGAACCTCTGATTAAGAGGATATTTTTGTCAGAACAAGTGGTCCGGCACACCGGCAAAGGCGAGCGGAGGATGAACTCGACTCTAACGCGGTTATGGCGGAAATAGTAATGCGGCATACCGACCTTAATCAGACGTTCACTAGCGAGATCCGGAAAAATATAACATCAACATATTGAAATCGATCATATCATCTTTGGCGCCTTTTCTACGATGCAGTACCTTGCTACTGCTCGGCATCAGCCCCCTGTCGCGCGGTCATGGACTGCCATTGGAGCAGCTCAATCTACCCGCTGGTTTTCATCTGGCCGTCTACGCAGAGTTTCTTGACCCGAGACAACTTGCGCTCGGCCCACCGGGTTTGATTTTTGCCGGTAGCCGACGCGCAGGCAATCTCTATGCACTGATTGACGCCGATAATGACTATGAGGCAGAAGAGGTCATTACCATTGACAGTAACCTAACGCTGCCTTCGGGCATCGCATTTAAGGACGGGGACCTGTACGTTGGCGCCGTGAGTAAACTGTTAGTCTATAAGGATATCAAAGCCAACCTTCATGACAAGCCCGAGCCAGAGATTCTCTACGACCAGCTGCCAGACAAATCTCATCATGGTTGGAAATATCTGAAATTCGGGCCGGACCAGGCGCTTTACTTCAACATTGGTGCGCCCTGCAATACCTGCTTATCCGACAATCCCTGGTTCGCAACGATCATGAGGCTGGATATTGATAAACGACCACTGCAACCTGAAATATATGCCCATGGCATTCGTAACACTGTCGGCTTTGCCTGGCATCCTGCAACGGAGGAGCTGTGGTTTACCGACAATGGCAGAGACCTGTTCGGCGATAACCGGCCGCCAGACGAACTTAATCGAGCACCCAGCAAAGGACTGCACTTCGGATTCCCCTACTTCTACGGCAAGACTGTTGTCGATTCGGAATTCAGACCACCAACCAGAAAACACGAACTACCGATCACCGAGCTCAATGCTCATGTTGCACCACTGGGCATGCTGTTTTATCAGGGCGAGATGTTTCCAGCCCGGTACCAGAACAAAATTTTTATCGCGGAACACGGTTCATGGAATCGAAGCGTCGAAGCGGGTCATACCGGTTATCGAATCACCCTGGTGGACCCAATGACCGGCGATTCAGCAACGTTCATTGATGGCTGGCTGCAAAACAACGTCGGCTGGGGCCGACCAGTTGACCTACTGGAGTTACCGGATGGCAGTTTGCTCATCGCCGATGACACAGGTAACGTCATCTATAGAATTAGTTATGATGCCGGTGACAACCGAAAAGTGAACTGAATAGTCCAGAGAGTACTAAATTTCACACTTGACCTTTAAGCCAAGCAGCTACACTTTGCCAGTGATATCAATATGATAAAAACTTTTCTACTAGCAACTGCCAATTTTTTCCAGAAGCTAGCCGACGGCAGTAGGGAATTACTTATGGAAATCGAAAGGCGTGAATCCGGCGACCGCCGCGAAAGTGACAGAAGGCAGGAAGAAAGAAGAAAACAAGCTACACCTGTTGAAAAGGACCGCCGCCAGGACTCTAGAAGAAGCGGCAGTCGACGCAGCGGACCCCGCCGAGCCGACTAGCAGTCGGCGTTTTGGCAACAGATTAACCTGGGCTAGGAAAACAATCGGCGGAAAAAACCACGATTAAACCTGGCCTCGCATTTGTCCAACTGCGCCCTGTATTGGCCCGAACGCTTTGAGACTTTGGTGGCGACATCCTTTAACCATTGTTTGTTTTTATAGGTACGACGGGCAAATCCACCCTGACCCTCGTGATAGGCGAGATACAGATGGTAGGCATCGGATTTAATGATCTTGTTCTTGCGCTGGCTCTGGTCGTTATACCAGCCAATAAAGTCGATGGCGTCATCAAAGTTGTTCCGATCAGCGCCGCCGCGGCCCGTTGAGTTTTTGTAAGCACGCCAGGTCTCATTGGTCGCCTGTGCATATCCATAGGCACTTGCTGGTCTGGGACCCGGGATGACCCACAGTATCCTGGTTCGCGGTGGTTTCGCGCGGGCTTTAAACGATGATTCCTGATACATCATCGACATCATCACCGGAATATCTGTACCCCATCTTTTCGATGATTTTCTGGCGTCCTTGTACCAGCCTCGCTTTTCCGAAAAAATCTCGCAAATGTTGCTAATGTTCGAGGGCGCTGAAGCGCAGCCTGTAATAAGCTGAATGACCAGAAAAATTGAAAAGACTCTCCTCTGATTAATCAGAGCTTCCCTAGACACCATACTTCTCCAAAAGCCCCACCAGCTCTTGTTCAGTTAGAACGTCCACACCGAGCGCCTGGGCTTTCGTTAATTTGGATCCCGCAGCATCCCCCGCCACCACATAACTGGTTTTGCTCGACACAGATCCGGCAACCTTCGCACCGAGTAACTGCAATCGGGCTTTCGCTTCATTGCGAGTGAGCCCGTTCAAGGTACCCGTCAATACAAAGGTTTGCCCTGACAAGGCTTCGACGTTTTCCGATGGCGCTTCCTCGGCCCAACCAACTCCGCAGGCCAATAGATCATTGATTACCTGACCATTGATATCCTGGCGAAAAAACCTGGCAATCTTCTCGGCAACAATCGGACCCACATCGGGTACTTGCTGCAGAGAATCTTCTGTGGCTGACCTCAATGCCTCTATATTTTTATAGAAGCGTGCGAGATTTCTTGCGGTTGCTTCGCCCACTTCCTGAATCCCCAATGCATAAATAAACCGGGACAGGGTTGTAGATTTAGCTTTCTCCAGCGCTGCCAGCAGGTTGTTGGCAGACTTTGGCGCCATGCGTTCGAGTTCAATCAGCTGGGATTCGGTCAGATGAAACAGGTCAGCGGCATTAGCGATTAACCCTGCTTCGACAAGTTGATTCACCAATTTGTCGCCTAAACCCTCAATATCCAGGGCCAGTCTCGAAGAAAAATGCCGGATGCTCTCTTTGCGCTGAGCCGAGCACTGCAGGCCACCTGTACATCGCGCAATGACTTCACCCTCAGGTTGCAATATCTCTGATCCACAGGCAGGACAGCTGTCCGGTAATTTTATCGGCTTTGTTTTCCTGGATCGTTTGGCCCGGAGAACGGAAATAACTTTCGGAATCACGTCCCCGGCTCGTTGAATAATCACTGTGTCACCAATCATCAGACCCAGCCGCGCAATCTCATCCATATTGTGCAAGGTTGCATTCCTGATGGTGACACCGCCAACCTGAACCGGCCGCAGCCGTGCTACCGGTGTGATGGCGCCAGTCCGACCTACCTGAAACTCAACATCATCAAGTATGGTCGTGCCTTCTTCTGCCGGAAATTTGTGTGCAATCGCCCAACGGGGCGTGCGAGTCAACATGCCCAGCTTTTCCTGGTCCTCAATTGCATTGACCTTGAACACAACACCGTCGATTTCATAATCGAGTGTTTCTCGCTGCACTGATAATCTCTCAAAGTAATCAATGCAGGCATCTACCCCCTCGACGGTTTCCATCAGCGAATTGATGCGAATACCCCAGGTAGAAAATTTTTCCAGTATATCTTTGTGTCTTGCGGGCATTTTGCCACCTTCAACGATACCAACGCTGTAGGCAAACATCGTTAGCGGACGTTTTGCCGTTTGCCTGGAATCCAACTGACGTAAGGTCCCTGCGGCGGCGTTGCGTGGATTGGCAAAGACTTTCTGACCGGCTTCCTCGGCCTCACGGTTCATCTTTTCAAAGCCGGACTTTGGGAAATACACTTCACCCCTGACCTCCAGTCGACTCGGATAGCCCTTACCCAGCAATGTCAATGGAATGGATTCAATCGTGCGAACATTCCTGGTGATATCTTCGCCTGTTGCGCCATCACCTCGTGTTGCACCGCGCACCAGCTTTCCATTCTCGTACAAGAGTGAAACCGCAACACCATCTATCTTGGGCTCACAGGCGTAGCAGACAAGATTGCTTGTCTCCAGACGGGACTGTACCCGCCGATCAAAATCCCGCAGGTCTTCCTTGCCGAAAGCGTTATCCAGGGACAACATAGGCATCTCGTGTTCGACCTGGCTAAATGCGGAAAGTGGCACTGAACCAATGCGTTGGGTCGGCGACTCTTCAGTGACGAGCTCAGGATGCTCACTTTCCAGTTTTCTTAGCTCACGGAAAATTCGATCGAATTCAGCATCAGTAATTTCGGGTGCATCCAGTGAATGATAAAGATAGTTGTGGTGGTTAATTTCGTTGCGAAGTCGCAAGACTTTATCTGCAATTTTTTTTTGTGCTGGCATAATTCAGTTCAAGCAGAATGCTTAAATTGAAATTCCCTGATCGACTGACGACAGTATTCAACTGTCTGAGGTGTCAACACGCTTCGGGTTTCATCACGAATTTCGCCGCCCAGTTCGTGGGCGATCGATTCTGCTACTTCGAGTAATTCATCAAGAACCACCAGAGGCTCCGAAAGTTCGTGGACCCGCATGAACATGGTAATGCCCGGCGTCGAGAAAGTATCGATCGTCGACATATTGAAGAAACCAGGTTCCACGGCACTGGCCAGACTAAAACTGGGCTCACCAGCTGAATCCAGTTTGTGAAAAATATCCATTTCTCCAAACGTCATGCCAGATTCAACAAGAATTTCCAGTAGTCGCTGACCAGCGAATTCTTCGCCTAGGGCAAGCACATTGATAACCACAAACTTCTCTGGAGTCGTCGGTTGATCTGTTGATGGGGGTTCTTTGTTACTTTCTGCAGGTTCTGCTGAGGGTTCTTTATTTTGAGCCGCTGAGGGTTTTTTAAAAAGACCCGCTGAAGGCTCTTTATTACGATCCGCTGAAGGTTCTTTATTAAGACCCGCTGAGGGCTCTTTATTAAGACCCGCTGAGGGCTCTTTATTACGATCCGCTGAGGGGGGTTTATTAAGACCCGCTGAGGGCTCTAACTTTGTTTTTTGCGCAGGGGGGGCTTTGGCGATATTGGGGTTTTGCTCTGCTGCTTTGGCGGTATTCGAGGATCTGGCTTCTTCAACGCCTTTGACCGCATCCGGGTTTACCGGGAAGGGGGTCTCCGGTTCCAGTAGCGCTTCAATTTCCAGAACCGGATCAGCCGCCCTGATTGTCGGCATATCAACTGACTCCATCAGGACGGGGGCGTTCGAATCCTTGTTCGAATCCTTGTTCGAATAAATGGTCTCTATAATCCGCGCACCGCCGTTTGGTAATTCTGCTTTTAGCAGACTCAGATCATCAACCTTATGCTCCTCACCGGGTGTGCTCAGGAAACTCTTGTCGAGCTTCATTTTGATGTCGTTTTGTCCCGCCCGCACACGAAGGTAACCGTGCAGCAATACGCCGACGATAAATACCGGGCCTAGAATCAGCAGCCACTGTCTCAAATCAAAATCCACAGCTTATTCTCCTAGCTATCGATCATGTGTTAACGGCTATACGGCAGCCATTGCTACAGCTTCATCTACATCTACCGAGACGAGCCTGGAAACACCTGGCTCGTGCATCGTTACACCCATCAACTGTTCAGCCATCTCCATCGCAATTTTGTTATGCGTGATGTAGATAAACTGAACAGTGCGGGACATCTCTTTCACCAGATCCGAGTAACGCACAACATTGGCGTCATCGAGAGGCGCATCAACCTCATCCAGCAGGCAGAAAGGTGCCGGATTCAAGCTGAATATTGAAAACACCAGGGCAATGGCAGTTAGTGCTTTCTCTCCACCGGACAACAGGTGAATACTTGAATTTCGTTTGCCCGGGGGCCTCGCCATAATACCAACGCCGGTATCCAGTAAATCTTCCCCGGTCATTTCCAGATAGGCGTGACCGCCACCAAAAAGTTTGGGGAAGAGTTGCTGTAGCTTGGTGTTGACCTTGTCGAAGGTTTCTTTAAATCGAGTTCGCGTTTCGACGTCGATTTTTCGAATGGCATTCTCCAGGGTTGCCAGCGCTTTTACCAGATCGTCGTTTTGCGCATCCAGATACTGTTTTCTTTCGGACTGTACTTTAAATTCATCGATTGCTGCAAGATTGATGGCGCCTAATCGGGCGATGCGGTTACCCATTCGAGTCAGGTTTTGTTCCCATTCTTCTTCGAGTGCTTCTTCCGGAAGTGAAGCCAGTACCTCGTCAAGAACCTGGTTTTCTTCCCTAAGTTTCTCATCAATGGTGGAACGCCTTACTTCCAATGCCCGCCGGTCCAGCCGGACTCTCTCGGCACTGGACCTCACCGTCTCTATTTGCTCTTCAACGTTTACCCGGTCCTGCTCCATTTCACGAATCTGGTGCTCAGTTGCTTCCGAGCGCTGCCGGACACTGCCTAGTTCATTCTCAACAGACAGGCGTTTTTCCAGTTGTTGCTCAAGCTCTGATTTGAGCTCACCCTGGGGCTCTTCGCTCGCCGAAATGTTCTCTTCAAGACTGTTTTTTCGGTTCGACAGGATCAGTTCCTGCTCTTCAAGTCGTGACATGGCCTGTTCGGTCGACGCTATCTGCGAATTGAGAGATTGCACCCGAAGCGCCAATTGATGGGCCGCATTACTGTCACTTTTCGCCTGGTTTCGCGCTTCATCCAATTGCGCAGTAATCGATTCGCGGCGTTTCACCAACTCATCACGATGCTGAGTATCAGCCTCCATGGAATCCAGCGCTATCTGCAACCGGCTTCTGGAACCACGAAGTGAATCCTGGTCCTCTTCAAGTTGCGCCACAGTCTGGCCAAGCTCATTGTTGGCCCGCTCCAAATCGTTGCGAATCTGCTGCGCCTGCACCCGCTTGGCACCGAGCTGAGCGCGAGTCTCACTAAAGGACCGCTGCTGTTCAGAATGTCGTTTTTGTTGCTGATCGCGCTCTGTCTCAGCCTGTTGCAGATTGGCCATACCCCCATCCAATTCACGGGTCAGGAGATCCACCTCACTTCTTGCCGTTTCAATACTGGCATTGAGGGAAACCAGTTCCTGTTGGCGTTTCAGTATGCCCGCCTGTGCATCTTTGTCCTTGTTAACCCGTAGCCAGTTACTACCGAGCCAGATCCCATCGGGAGTGACAACGGATTCACCATCCATCAGATTGCTGCGCATGGCCATTGCCGATGCGAGATCCGGTGCCGTCTTGATGCCTTCAAGCAAAGCGGCCAATGAGCTGTCGCCAGAGACCTTCCCCAGCAGGCTGCCTTGCGCTGCAGTCACATTTGTGCGATCGGACGTTGCGATAAAATTCAAATGACCCCGGGCAAAATCACCGAGCAGTGCCGAGACCGCATCAAGTCCATCAACACAAACTGCCTGCAAGTGATCACCCAGAACTGTTTCAACGGCGGCATCCCAGCCATCTTCTACCGATATGTTTTCTGCCAGTCTTGGCAGGTCGCCAAGCCCAACGCCTTCCAGCCAGTTCACCTCAATGTCGTCTTGCTGCCCGAGTGCTGCCTGTTGAAGCGCCTCCAGTGAAGCATGGCGTCCAGAGAGCAACTGCAATTCATTTCTTCGATCATCAAGCGCCGATGTCAGGGTCTGGTTTTCTACTCGCTGCTTCTCAATGGTCGTTGTCAACGAGCTGAGTTCATCCGTAATACGTTCCAGTTGCTGCTCCTGAGTCTGCAACATGTCTTCAAGGGGACCAATTTCCCCCTCAACTGCTTCCCCTGATAGCCTTTCCAAATCACCTCGCAACAACTCAATGCGTGTGTTGGCCCGATCAATCGCCTGTTCGAGATGTTCGATTCTGGATTGCTGGACCTCACCACTCTGGCGAGTTTCTGCCGCTGCCAGATTAAAGTTGTCCCATTCTTCCTGCCAACTCTGCATGGATCGCTCTGCTGCGAGTAGACGTTCCCCAGAAGCACGTTCCAGGGACTGTATTTCATCCTGCCTGGGCGAGGTGGAGGTTAGTTCTGAACGAAATCCTGTGAGCTGCTGTTCATCTGCCTCAAGATCCACGCGCACTTTCTGAAAATTCTCGTGCACCTGATCCAGATCCAGGCTCAATTGTTTGGTCCTCTCATTCTGAAACTGGATGCTATCCTCAATTCGGGCAATCTCGGTGCCGTGATCGTAATAACGCTTCTGTACAGCATTCAACTCATCGGACAGTTCGATCAGTACCGACCTTTTGCCCTCTATCTCTGCGTCGATATGCCGCTGATCAGCAATTCGCGATTCCTGTTCAATCGTCAGCCGATTAATCTCATCATCCTGCAGCTTGATTTCGCTGCTGAGCACCTTCCAGCGCAACCCATGCAGGCCGGCCTTCAATTCACGCTCTTTTTTCTTCAGACCGGTATAGCGCTCGGCGGATTTCGCCTGTCGTTCGAGGTGAGCCAGTTGGCGCCCAAGCTCTTCTCGAATGTCATTCAAACGATCCAGATTGTCTTTGGTATTGCCAATACGTCTTTCGGTTTCCCGGCGACGCTCTTTGTATTTGGATATTCCGGCCGCTTCTTCGAGAAAAGCGCGCAGGTCTTCCGGTTTCGCCTCGATCAGCTCACTAATCATGCCCTGCTCTATGATGGAATAGCTTCGAGGACCCAGACCCGTACCCAGAAACAGGTCAGTGATGTCTTTGCGCCGGCATTTCTGATTATTCAAAAAGTAGCCGGATTGACCATCCCGCGCCACCTGGCGCTTTACCGAGATTTCGGTGTAGGCCGCGTATTCACCGGTCAATCGACCTTCGGTGTTGTCGAACAGGAGTTCAATAGTCGCCTGGCCCACGGGCTTACGGGTGTTAGAACCGTTGAAGATGACATCGGTCATAGATTCTCCGCGCAACGTCTTGGCGGAGGATTCGCCCATTACCCAGCGAACCGCATCAATGATATTCGATTTACCGCAGCCATTCGGACCGACCACGGCACAAAGATTTGAGGGGAAAGGGACTGTTGTAGGATCTACAAATGATTTAAAACCGGCGAGCTTAATTGCTTGCAATCGCATAAAATTACTTTACTCCACTACACCCACACAAGCAGCCCAGCTTGTTCTGGTGGAAATGCGTTATTTTATAAAAAATCGAAGCGCGACTGTAGTGATTTCATCGATTTATGTGAAATAAATTGTGAAAAGGGTCAGGTTTTGAATTTATTTGCTACGGAGTACCCATGGAAGTAATTGCAGTTTCTCTTTTTTTGCTCGTGCTGATAGTTGCCGGCATCTTCTTTTTCGGGCCGCGACCAACGCTGGACCCGACAGTCCCCAAAACCCGGGTACCGGACGATGCATCAGCCTCGGAACTGGAAAACTGGCTGGTGGCGCACGAAAAAGATGTCGATAGCATCATCGAAGGCGCCGAAGCAACCATCCTGTGGGCAAACGACCCGGGCATCACGGATTTGTGTTTCCTGTATATCCACGGATTTTCAGCTTCTCGCCAGGAAACAGCACCACTCACTGATCACATGGCGGCGCAATTTAATGCCAATATCGTCTATACACGCCTCGCGGGGCATGGCCTGGACCGCGGAGCGATGCAGGCATCTGCCGAGCAGTGGCTGCAATCTGTCGTCGACAGCTGGGAAATCGCCTCTCGAATCGGCAAGCGAGTGGTACTGGTGGCAACCTCCACCGGTGCGCCGCTTGCGATCTGGCTAAATGAACACCTGGCCCAAAAAGGCAAGTTACATAGCATCATCTTTGTTTCACCCAACTTCAAAATCAGGAATCTATTCAGCTCTGTCTTAACCTGGCCCTGGGCAGAATCCTGGTTGCCCCTTATGGTGGGTCGCGAGCATAGCTGGGAGCCCGAAAGTGAGCTGGCCGGTCGCTATTGGACTAACCAATACCCGGTCCAGGCAATGATTGAGATGCAAAAAATTGTCGATTGGGCCGTCAAGCTCACGCCGACGACTCAAAATATTCCACTGGCCACCCTGTATATGGTGGATGATCCGACCATTGATCATGATGCAGCGATAAATTTTCACCAGGCCTGGGATGCAGATTACAAAAAGCTGCACACAGTGGACGTCGATATTGAGAACCCGCAGCATGTATTCGTCGGCGACATAACAGCCCCGCATCGCGTGGACAGCAGCGTCAAGGTTTGCGTCGACTTCTTGAAGGCAGCGAATTCCGGTTAGTCGCAGATAGAGGATGAAGCGTTTAGGGAACCTCTGATTAAGAGGATATTTTCGTTAGAGCACTTTACTTAGAACACTTTACTTAGAACAAGGCAGAGGCGAGCGGAGTAAGATCACGCCTCTAACGCAGTTATGGCGTAAATAGTGATGCGGCATTCCGGCCTTAATCAGACGTTCCTTAGAAACAGGCACGGCCAGTGGTATGCACTTGGCCAAAGAATTCACATACCGGAGTAGATCATGATTCCCACCTTGGCCTTTGGAAATACCGGCCACGAGAGTTCACGTATTATATTTGGCGCAGCAGCCATTGGCGGCATGCGGCAGGAAAAAGCCGACAGCACTATCGAAATGGTTCGAAATGCGGGTATCAACCATTTTGACGTGGCGGCCAGTTATGGGGACGCGGAACTCAGACTGGCCCCCTTTCTTAAAGATCACCGCTCAGAAGTGTTCCTGGCGAGCAAGACTGGTGACAGGGATGGGGCCGCCACCCGAAAAAGCATCGAAACCTCATTGGAGCGCATGCAGATCGAGCAACTCGATCTCATTCAATTTCACAATTTGGCCCAGGATGCGGACTGGGATACGGTGATGTCGCCGGGTGGCGCCCTGGAAGCCGCCATCAAGGCCAAAGAAGAAGGCCTGGTCAGGTTCATCGGGGTCACCGGTCACGGCACCAGAATTGCCGAGATGCACCTTAAAAGCCTGAACCAATACGATTTTGCGTCTGTGCTCCTGCCCTACAATCATTCCACGTTGCAGGAAAACCAGTATCGGGAAGAATTCGAGCGTCTCTACCAACTCTGCGAAGAGAAAAACATCGCCATGCAGACCATCAAATCGATCGCCAGGCGTCGTTGGCAAGACGATGATGAATCTCCTCGATTCAGCTGGTACGAGCCTTTCCGTGATGATGACGTGATTGAGCGAGCCGTGCACTATGTGCTGCGACGGAAAAACCTGTTCCTGAACAGTTCCAGCGACGCGACCTTGTTCCCCAAAATCATTGCCGCCGCAGAATCATTCACTGCTGGCAATGATGACGGTCTGGAAGAACAGATCACGCGCGATAACGCCGATGGCGAACCGCTGTTTGTTCGCGGTGTTTCTGATGATGTGAGGGTGTAGCTGGAGGTCTTCCTAATTAGCTAATCCTGACCGGGTTCCACACGAGCGCCGAGGGATCAAGATTGATAACTTCGCTAGTAGCTAGTCATGCTGACCGGGCTCGCGCACGAACGCAGTGAAGGATCTCGATCGGTGGTACAGCGAGCAGGGGATTCTTCCCTTCGGTCAGAATGACTGCTCCGGGATCGCGGTCAGAATGACTGTTCGCGGAGCCCTGTCAGGGTCATTGCGGGGGCATCTCTATCGAAACAGGAATCAGTTGAAGTTGTTGAGGATTCTAATGGCGGCGCAGGCGGCGCCGTAGCCGTTGTCTATATTTGTGACGGTGAGGCCGGCTGCACAGCTGACTAAGAGGGAACGTAATGCCGTTTCACCGCCGTTGACGATGCCGTAACCCACTGATGTCGGCACAGCAATGAGTACCGCGGGAACCAGGCCGCCGAGTACTGTGGGCAGCGCGGCATCCATGCCGGCCACGCAAATGATGATCTTGCATTGCCTCAGCTCCTCCAAACGTTCGGTTATTCGCCACAATCCGGCAACGCCCACGTCATGAATCTCCAGCGCCTCGTGACCGTAGAATCGCAGTGTTCTCACCGATTCGCGGGCTATCGGCAAATCTGAACTGCCACCGGTCACTACTGCCAGGGGGGCTTTGGCGGCTTTGTCTTTCGGTAAATAAAATGCGGTTCGAGAAACTTCATCATAATCGAGCAGATCCGCATGGGACTGCGCTAACTGAGCAAATTGTGACGGTGATAATCGCGTGAACAGCATGGATCTGTGTTCTGTCACCACTGCGTTACAAATAGTCGCCAACTGATCGGTACTTTTACCCTGGCAAAAAACAGCCTCGGCAAGACCCGTGCGGTTTTCCCGGTCAAAATCCATATTGACGTCTTTCGCATCCGACATAATAAACTCGTTAGCTCAACTGCAGTGTTTCAATCAGAAACGCGCTTCCTTTCTCGTAGGGCTCTATCACCACGCTTTGCACCTGGTCAGGGAACCCCGCATCAATGAAAATGGTCCGAACCAGGGCTTTCACTTCGTCCAAATAAACGGCCTGGCTATCAATCTCGTCAACCGTTTCAATTTGCAGCCCAATCTCTTGTTCTCGAATACGACATCTCACACCTTTGAGCTCGATATAGGGCTCAATCAGCGGCCATACGGCTTGCTCAACCTCATTGATCAGAGGAAGCAGGCTCGCATTGATGGCGATCCCCGTGGTGACACGGCTGGAAAGACACGGCGCTGCCGGCAGATCTTTCAAATCTTCTAAACCCAGCTCTCCGGCTATCGCCCGAAGCGCTGTTTTATCCAGCCCGACTTCCACATAGGGATGACAAACCTGATGCTCCTCGGCGGCAATCAGACCAGGGCGATAATCACCCAGATCATCCATGTTAGTGCCCGAGGCAACAGTTAACTCGGTGTGCTCGGTAACCGTATCGTACAAGTTGGTCTTGCAGAAATAACATCGGTTGGCAGGATTGGCGAGATACTGTGGATCATGCATTTCTCCTGCATCGACAATGCTTAGCTGCCAGCCCTCTTTTTTGGCGTGCTCTTTAACCCTTATCGTCGCCTGAGCTGGCACCGCAGGGGAAACTGCATGAAAAATTTGTGTTTCAGGATTTGCCCGGTGGGCAATTACCGCCAGGGTCATGCTGTCGACGCCGCCACTGACAGCAACTGCCATCGGCGGCCTGTCCCGAAAGTATTGCTCAAGCTTGCCCAGGTTATTCATCAACGCTTCTCAACTTCTTTAACAGCCAGTAGTTCCGCCTGTACACGAACAGTTTCCATCTCCGCGCGGTTCAACCCTGACTCAATCAGATCATCCATCTCGACTTTCGCCGTCAATCCCGCCGGTCGTCTGGCGACCTTTACCCGATAGGCACGCTCGTTGACGTAAACAACTATTTCTTCTCTTTGCAGTATAGCCCTGTCCACTCTTTCCCGGCGGACTCCCAGTGTTGTTGTCAGCGAAAAGCACTGCTCAGTGACCTCGTCGGTAGCCTCCATTTTCACCAGGACAACAATGGCAAAACCCTGTCTGTTTTTCTTGCCCCAAAATGCCTGTTGCGTGACATCCAGCACAGATTCATGGTCCCGGAGTTGTTCTACCGCCAGTGCAATACTCTCGGGAGTCTGGTCATCTAACTCGAATGACAATCGCATCACCTGGTCTTCATGCCATTCTACAGGAGATAAAGGACCATCAACTTCTCCGGATGAGTAAGTACTAACTCGAACCGTATTCGATAGACCGGGAAATACCTTCTTGCCAAAGCCATAACCCGCGACCGATACGGATAAACCCGCTGGAATCTGCCTCGATGGGGCCAAATATTTCAAGATTGCGGCGCCCGTAGGCGTTACCCGTTCACCGTCGATACCATCGTCGAACACTTCAAATCCCTGCAGCAGCTTTGCCGTAGCAGGCGCCGGCACCGGCAGACGCCCATGCGCAGTATCAACCAGCCCACGACCAATGGGAATGGCGGAAACACTCCATGATGACACCTTGACCGCATCAATCAGGTGAGCAGCGAGGACGATGTCAGCGATTGAATCCCATGCCCCCACCTCATGGAAAGCAACTTCTTCTACTTTTTTGCCATGAATCTCTGCTTCAACTTCAGCAATCAGCGCGAAGATACTTAACGCGCCCTGCTTGACGGCATCATTCAGGTCAGATGCCGAAAGGGATTCCTTAATCGCAGCATAGTGCCTGTGGTGGTGTTCGTGTTTGACTGAGGTGACCTCAAAGCGAGTGCCAGTCAATATGCCGTCGTTGTGGGGCTGGCACGTCAGTTCGACCAGTTCGGGAAATCCCGCGGCGACAATCACCTGATCCAGGCCTCCGGTAAATTCCGGAAAAGCATCAAGCATGCCAGCAATGAACATATCACCCGATAGTCCGCCCACCAGGTCCAGGTGAATGTGATTAGCCATCTTTTTTTACTTCTTAGCTCAGCATGGTGTGTGTGGGCCCACAAAGATCCGCAATCGGGATTTCATAGGTACAGGCATCACGACAAGGACTGCCATCACAATTCAGGCAAGGGCTGGCATTGTGTTCCAGTTGAGCATACTCCTGGCGAGCAATTGAAAAATCGCCATAGTCAGTGGCGTACATGCGCATTCGCAGCACATCCGGGATGGACACATTAAAGGGGCAGCTTCCCTCACAGTCGTTGCAAACATTCCGGCAATAACTGGCATCCGTCATATGGGCGTACTGCTGCAGCAATGTCATGTCATGCTGGCTTACGGCACCGGTTCCCGATGCACCCAGGTATTCATCGATCTGGTCACGATTTCTCATGGTCACAATCAGATTATCGACATGCGGATTGTTCAGCACCCAGCGAAATGCCGCCTGGGAATAGGTGTAGCCCTGATCTTCGTAGGGTCGCATGTCATTGAGTTTCGCCCCACGCAGTACCTTCATGGCGACAATACCGATATCTTTTTGCTTTGCCTTGGCCATGACGGCAGGTAATCCCTGCTGGTTAGCGATGATGTCCAGAGATCGGGTAAAACGCTCATAAAATGCAGGATCTTCACCAAAATTGGTTGCCAGCAGCAGCACATCAAACATGTCGTGTTCTACGGCATATTCAACGCAGTCGACCAGGTAGCCGCCGTGCCCTGACATGCCAAAAAACCGCACTTTACCCTGGGCTTTGGCCTTATCCGCGAATTTGGACCACTCTTCGTTTTTTAGTCGGGCAATATCATTAACGGCGTGATTGAAAAAAATATCAACATGATCTGTTTGCAATCGGGCGAGGCTTTCATTGAGCCGGGTCATCATCTCAGCGGCACTGGTTCTTGAACCAGCCGCCATTTTGGTGGCGATGTACACCTGGTTGCGACGGCCTCCTTTTAACGCCTTGCCGATGACGGATTCCGAGGTGCCGTGACCATAACCTTCGGCCGTATCGAAATAATTGATCCCCCGATCCATGGCATGGTGAACAATGTGCTCTTCGCCATGGCGCAATGGAAACGACCCGAATGAGATATCCGAGACTTCAAGCCCGGTTCTCCCGAGACGCACATACTTTTTCACGCCAGTTTCGGTGGATGTTGCAGTGGCGCTGGCGTTGACTGAAAAGCCAGATGCAAGCCCCGTGACTGCGCCCAGGCGCAGAAAAGAACGACGATTCACATTTTTGATGGTGGTTCTCCCTTTCGGTAGTAACTAAGAGACCTCTGATTAGTCATCAGAGCTTCCCTAACTGCGTGCTCATAGCGTTCGAAACATTCTCTGGTGATAGCTTAGCCCAGCCTGAATACGCCCGAAAGGACTCTCACCCGGACAATTGCTCGGCACAGCTATTTTTCCACACCCTACTCTTACCCGGAATAGGTGGCAAGCAGGTACAATGCGGCTTTTCGCGGGAGGCAGGCCATGCTCTACACACCCAAAGCATTCAGCGCCACCGACGCTGACGCACACAAAATGATGAAGGAAAACCCCTTCGCACTTCTGGCCTCCTGGGGCAATGATGATCACTTCACCCCTATGCCGATGTTCCTTTCCGATGATGGACATTCATTGTATGGCCACTTCGCTGGTGCCAACCCGCATTCATTAATCGATCCGACCGAATTCAGGCACCGGGCCATTTTTACCGGCCCAAATGCTTATATCTCTCCTGGCTGGTACGAGGACCAGAACCAGGTTCCCACCTGGAACTACCTGGCTGTACACATCACCGGCTCGCTCGATCTCATCAATGACCCTGCCCGGGTCGAAGCCATTGTCGCCAGGCTCACCAGCATCGCTGAAGCACCCTTTGAGCCATCCTGGACCATGGATAAACTGGACCCTGAGAAACGGGATCGATTAATTTCCAGCATCACCGGTTGCCAATTGGTCATTGAAAGTATCGAATGCAAATTCAAGCTATCCCAGAACAAATCGACTGAATCCATGAACCTTGTCAAAGGGCTTCGAGCCCATGATTCAAGAAGCAACGACGCGGCCATTGCCGACGCCATGCTGGAATATACGGCATGAAAATTGGCCTGATCGCAGATACCCACATGCCGGGATCTATTGACGTTCTGTGGCCGCAGGTTGCACGGGCTTTCGAGGGGGTCGAATTGATACTCCACGCTGGGGATCTGCATACACTGGATATCGTCGATCATCTCGGTGAGATCGCACCAGTTTATGTGGCAAGGGGCAACGGCGATCTGGATATCATTGATGAACGCCTGCAAGACAGCTGGCTGCTTGAACGCGATGGTCTGCATATCGGCATGATTCACCATTTTCCATCACCGATCAGAAAATCGCCTGATCATCTTGAGAAACACCTGCACAAGCACTTTCCGGAACAATTACCCGACATTTTGGTCTATGGACACACCCATCTTGAAGATGTCCGAACGATTGCAGGTCGACTCTTTATCAACCCCGGGTCACCAACTTTGCCGAGAAATCAGTCGCTGCGCCTGGGTACCATTGCCACAGTGGAAATTTCACCTTCGCAGATCACCACAACAATCCTGCAACTCACCGAGGATGGCGTAGAACATCACGATGAGTTCGCTCCCCATCAGCACCCCAAGTGATTGATATGGCTGTATAATCGCCACTACATATGCTTGCAGGCCGGCTCAGGCTGTGGCAATTTGCGCATCCTGCAACGAGGGTTCGAAGTGATACTGGATTTACACACCCACTCGATCAAATCAGATGATGGTCGGGCAAAGGTAGCAAACTATTGCCAATGGATACGCTCGAAAGAGATACCCATTGATGGCTTCGTATTGACGGAACATCGTCAACACGATTTTGACTCCGACTATTCTGCACTCGCCGACAAACACGGCCTGGTTATTCTCAAGGGCAGTGAAGTCGAGACTGAATACGGGCACGTTCTGGTATTTGGGGTTACAGAAGCGCTGACAAAAGCATTTGATTTTGCCAGCATCGACCTGTCCCTGGCGATGGTCATTGAAACCTGCGAGGCACATGGCGCCGTACCGGTACCCTGTCATCCAGGCCGGCCGCGTGTTGGTATGTTTGCCCACACCGAAGAACTCGGTGTTCCCGATGGCGTTAAGATTGTTGAGATATTCAATGGCGGCAGTCGCGAAAACGAGGATCAAATCGCCATCGATAACGCAACTGAACTGGGTTACCTGGGTATCGGCGGCAGTGATTCGCACATTGTGAGCCATGTTGGCCGTTG
>Ga0066376_10000430_pt1 | contig 38784 bp, 35 predicted proteins | sample Knorr_S15_td_Bot_FD_77009 | JGI IMG/M metagenome (GOLD analysis project Ga0066376, IMG submission 77009) | Marine microbial communities from Southern Atlantic Ocean transect - Knorr_S15_td_Bottom_ad_5009_LV_A | ecosystem: Environmental > Aquatic > Marine > Oceanic | place: Southern Atlantic... | reverse complement strand
CGGCTCAGCGTGAAGAAGTAACCCAGGTGCAGGATCCAGGTGGCGGCGAGGAAGATCCAGCCGTTTGAATCAGGCGGGTTTGTCCAGTACAGCACGACCGCAAGCGGCAGCAATATCACGTTGATACTCACCGCCATCCACCAGGTGAACACCTCGGCGTCATCGGCACGCTTTATGAGGAAATTCCAGGAGGCGTGCGCGAACGCAGAGAGTAGTACGAGTGCAATTGTTGCGCCGGTCATTCCCGGGAGGATAACCGTGAACGACCGGCTAACGTCAGTGGATTCCGGCCACTTTTTGATGGGTGTGCGGTCGGTGTCCGGGGAGATGGCGTGGAACGCGAATCACCCGCCGGTGAAGGCGGGCGATTATTTTGGTAAATGTTCGGGGCCGGGTGCTAGGACCGGGACGCTGCCGATAGCGCCCAGTCCACCCGCATCTCAACTTCGCCCGCAGCCCAGGGCTTGTTGATGTAGTCACGGGCGCCGAGGTTGCGGGCCATCGCGAGATCCTCGGGTCGCCCCTTTGCCGTTGAGTGCCCAGTCCACCCGCATTTGAACTTCATTGTCCGCCCAAGGCTTGTTTATGTAGTCAATCGTCCCCAGTGTCCTGGCATCTTCAAGGTGCTCTGGCCGGCCTAAACCGGTCACGACTATCAACGGGATACTGGTGGTCTGCGGATCGTTATTCAACTGTTCCATGACCGTGAAACCGGTCATTTCCGGCATGGCCATGTCCAGGAGGATCAGATCAATCCGGGCTGAGATGGCTATCCCCAAAACCTCCAGCCCGTTTTCTGCCTCGAACACGTCGTGACCCTCATCTTCGAGAATCTCGGTTAGTGCCTTTCGGATGTCTTCTTCGTCGTCAACAACGAGGATTCGTGCCATCAACGTCTCCAACCGGGGATTTGCCCTCACTGCGGTCACACCTTGGCCAACGGGGATCGTCCCAGCCGGTTACGGCAACAGTCGGGGTATTTGATACTTATGTCCGCATCGGCGCGCGCACTCACATCGGCGGCCGCATTCGAAACCTTCATCCCCGTAGTAACTCGGGGACCGGTGCAGTGTTCCCCGGGCTCTCATTCCCGCCGATGTGACGAGCAGGGGGCCCAACAATGCGTCCCGGTCCATCAACTGGCTGCCATCTGGCCTTGACCACGTTGGATGAATGATCCTATTGCGTACGTGCTGTCACCCGGCGTTGCTGATTGGTCCCGACGATCCTGGCCAGCAAGCAACGTTTTCCGACGTTTTCTGCGACTATTTTGAAATTGCTCACGACCACCTTAAAGCCCCCCGCAATGTCTTCAGGGAATTGACTTGATGGGGTTACGTTTATCGATACATGTTCCTATCTGATCCCCGCCCCATACCGTCCCAAGTGACGCCATAATGTGTCCCGAATAACGTAAATGGCGTGATAACAGGCTTCACCGAAAGGAACCCTCTCTTTGGTTGATATCAAGATCGTTAACGGTCAGGTGATCGATGGCACCGGAAGCCCCGGTTTCTACGCCACCGTGCTTGTCGAGGGAGATACGGTCTCGATACACCGGGGCGAGCATGATCACATCGAGGCTATGCGGACGATCGACGCCGCGGGACATGTGGTTTCACCGGGTTTCATCGACGTACATTCCCATGCCGGATTAACGATCCTGGGGGAGCCTCATCACGATCCAAAGATCCGGCAGGGCGTTACGACCGAATTGATCGGTATAGACGGCAACTCGTGGACGCCGTTCCGCACGCACGATGAGTTGAGACAGTTCATTGAGCTGGACAATGGCCTTAACGGTTATCCGCCGGAGCCGGCTGACTGGTTGACCCTGACCGAGTTCCTTGCAAAGTTTTACGAGCGAGTGGCCGTCAACATCTGTTACATCCTCGGCAACTCACCGGTGCGCATCTGGGGTGTCGGCTGGGATGACAGGCCCGCAACACGAGACGAGATCTCCAATATGCGTGCGGCCGTTAGAGAGACGATGGAGGAAGGCGCATGGGGACTGTCAACGGGACTCGACTACCCACCTGGCTCTTACGCCTCAACCGAGGAGCTGATCGAGTTGAGCGCCGAGGCGGCAAGGCTCGGCGGCTTTTATCACACTCACACCCGCGCGTCGCTGCTTAAAGAAGGGCTGCTCGCGCCGTGGGAAGAGGCGCTGGAGATCGGCCGTAAGAGCGGAGTTCCGGTGCATTTGACGCACTATCGCCAGGGAGCACAGGGCGTCGGCAGTCATCTCGATTACTTGGGACTCGTGGAAGACGCCGTCGACGAAGGCATGGACGTCACATTTGACTGCTACACGTATCCATATTCAGGAACCCGGGTCACGATAGCGTTGCCGCAGTGGACGATGGACGGCGGGGTGGCGCGGCTCAAGAGGGCGCTTACGAACGGCGCCGATCGTGAACGGATCATGTCGGAGATGTCGGACGGTGGATCAGCCTGGCGAGACCTGAGCGAGAATTGGCTCACGAATTTCCGGCAGCCGCAGAATCACGGCTACGACGGACACTCGATAACTGAGATCGCGATGATGCGTGGACAAGAGCCGGTCGAGGCGCTCTTGGACCTGTTGATAGAGGAGAACCTGGGCATCTCCACCGTTGCTCTCGGAACGAACCCGCACACGCTTTCGGAGTTCGTTTCGCACCCGTACGGAATGATCGGGAGCGATGCGCTCCTGTTTGGCGAACACCCGAGCCCGCGATCATACGGCTGCTTCCCGATAGTGCTGGCGGAGTTCGTGCGTGCCGAGAAGAATCTGAGACTTCCAGAGGCCATCCGCAAAATGACCTCATTTCCGGCGCAGCGTCTGGGGATTCCTGACCGAGGTATTCTCCGAGACGGATTCCGGGCGGACATCGTCATATTTGACGCCCAGAACGTAAAGACTCACGCCACGAAGGCGAACCCGAAGGTATACCCGGAAGGCATCCCGTATGTGATCGTCAACGGGAAGGTAGTTATCGACGAAGGTGAGAACACCGGGAACCTGGCCGGTCGACCGCTCAAACGCGGTCGGGCAAGGACTTAATTAATGCCACTGGATTTGATTTACGAAGCGCGTAGCACCTCGCTTCGTCACGGCACGCTTCCGGATTTTTTGGAGCAAATTGAATCCGGCGATTACCCGGGCCTTCATCAACCCGGAGGTGAGGTGCTCCGCGTCATGGGCACGATCATTGGCGCGCCTGAGACGGACGTGCTTCGCGTGACGGCGTTCAAAGACATCGCAGCGTGGGAAGCTTCTGTTGCCGAGTACGCACGGTCGCCTCTAGTGGAGAGCGAGTCTGTACGGTTATTGAGGCCGATAGCCGAACGCCCACTGGCACAGATTCCGGATGAACACCGGCGCGATTTCTACGGATATCGGCGCTTTCAGATCGACCCATCCGACCTCACGGAGGTAGTGGATATGTCTGAGAACGGGGTTTGGCCGCGAATAGAACAACAGGACGCCCGGATTCTGGGATTGTGGCAGACGGTGGGATCCGCCTATCCGCTGGAAGTCACGCTGCTCACCGGCTATCACTCGCCGACCCACTGGGAGTCGACCCGGGTGTGGACGGGTCGGCCGGATAATATTTCAGACGCCGAGTGGGAGAGCAGCAAAAAGCGACGAGACCGCCGTGCTGCACTGACTCGATCTCAATGGGTTCACCTGATGCGGAATTTCACTTTCGGGCCACGGCACGATTAATAATTCTCTAAACACAACAACAAATCCACGGATCAATTCACCAGGAGCTTCACATAGTGGCAGAGCAAAGAGTCGATACGGTTGTTTCAGGCGGAACGGTCGTCACCGCTATCTCTGAAGTACAAGCATCGATCGCCATCAAGGACGGTCGAGTGGTGGCTATCGGATCGCCGGACTCGATGCCCGCGACAGATCGCGAGATTGACGCGTCGGGACGCTACGTGCTGCCTGGGCCTATCGACGGGCACGCCCATTTCCGTGGTTGGGAAGACTTTGAGCTTGCGGGAAAGATGGCGGCGAAAGCGGGATTGACGACGATCATCCCTTTCGGCGAGCCAAACCACGCTGACCACGAGGGTCTGCCGGCTGCGGCGACACGAATCTCCGGCGAAATCGACGCCGGTTCCGTGATCGATATGGGCCTCCACCTGATGCTGGGCGCAGATCCTTACGTCTTCGACGGCATCCCGGCCGCGATGGAGATGGGTATCCGCTCGTTCAAGGCCTTCATGACGTACAAGAGTCGGCGGCCACGCACGATGGTGGACGACGAGTTCATCATCCGGGCGATGGAGTTGATCGGCAGCAATGGAGGTGTGACGCAACTTCACTGCGAAAACGGCGACGTAATCGACCACCTGGAAAAGCGGTTTCGGGACGAGGGACGCGTCAAGCCGACCGATTTCCCGGACGTTGCGCCGCCGTGGGTTGAGGAAGAGGCCATCAACCGGGCGATCATGCTGGCGAAAATGACCGGCAGCCCGCTCTACATCGTGCACCTGAGCACACGACTCGGGCTGGAGCGAATTAAGAGGGCACAGGCGGAGGGTCTGCCGATCTGGACAGAGACCTGCCCGCAGTATCTGCTTCTGGCGGCCGAAGACCACGAGAAGTGGGGGCCGTTGCTCAAGATCGGCCCGCCGTTGCGCTACAGGGACGGCGGCGATCACGATGCGCTCTGGGAGGGTCTCGAGGCCGGGTTCATCTCCTGCATCGCGAGCGATCACTCTCCGCACCCTTACGAAGACAAGATGAAGGGTGCGGAAAACATCTTCTTCATGCCGGGCACGGAACTGCCGGTGCCGTTCGGCGCTCCAAGTATCGAGACGATCGCCCCGATGGTGTACTCGAAGGGTGTCGAAGAGCGAGGGCTCGGACCGCGCTGGTTCGCCCGCGTGATGGCTGAGAATCCGGCCCGTATCTTTGGCCTGTACCCGAAGAAGGGAACGATACAGGTCGGTTCAGATGCCGATCTGGCGATCGTCGATCCGGACAAGATGCACACCATCCGGGAAGCGGACATGCTAGGCAAGGCCGGGTACACGCCTTACGAGGGTATGGAGCTGAAGGGCGCGATCACAATGACGCTGCTTCGGGGCGAGGTGCTGATGGAGGACGGAGAGGTGAAGCTCGGACCTGAGTACGGGCAGTTTGTGAAAAGCGGGGCTCCGGTTGCTCCGCTTGGGGGGCGTGTTCGGTAGGGGAACGCCGGAACTGGATTCCCACCTTCGAGAGAATGACAGAACGCCAGAAAGGCGCGGGATTCGAGGGTGTCTTTACCCGTCATTCCCTTGCAGATGGGAATCCAGTACGCGGGTTACTTCTATTGAGTTTCATCCTCCACGACGTCTGACGACACTTCAGAAGTTTCTTCCCGAACAACCGGAGCGGCCACCACCGGAGGCGCTACATAGGCAGGCCTCGTGTCCGGGACAACACCCCATGTCGCACGATCAACCTGGTGGGCGCGTACCCAGTCCCAGTCGATCTCAACGCCGATCCCCGGACCCTCCGGCGCGTACACATTGCCGTCTGAGTCGATGGCGTCGAGGTCATCGCTGTAGTTCAGATACACCGGCGATTTTGTGGTGCGTACCATCGGATGAATCAGGCCCAGCTCGTACCAGTTGGTGTTTCTGATCGCTGACATGATGTGGCGATGGACCGGTCCCGGCCCGTGCAGCTCCACGTCTAGGCCGAACCCTTCGGTGGCCGCGGCGATCTTCATCGTTCCCGTGATCCCGCCATCTTCGTGCGCGCCTGCCCGTACAAAATCGGTGGCATCGGCGACTATGAAATCAACGTGCTGTTCAAGCAGCCGGATGTGCTCCGTCTGGAGGATCGGGGTCTTGATCATTCCGCGTAGCTTGCGGTGAGCGAACTGCGAGACACCGCCGTCTTTGTATGGGTCTTCGAACCAGAAGAAATCGGCCTCGTCGCAGGCACGGCCAACGGCCAGGGTCTCTGCGAAGTTCTCGTATTCGCATGCGGGGTCGATCATGAGCGCCATGTCCGAGCCGACCCGCTCACGTACGCCGAGAACGTTTGCGATCTCACGGGAGATCGGCCCGTCTCCCCAGCCGTGGATCTTGAATGCCTTGTAGCCCATCTCTTTGCACTGCTGGGCGAAATCGGCGAACTGACGCGGGTTTCCAAGACCGCCGTTTTCGTCGCCGTGCAGGGTGCTGGCGTATGCCGGGAGTGGTTTCCGGGTGCCGCCGAGCATTCGGTATAGCGGGGCGTTGAACAGCTTGCCGGCGATGTCCCAGAGGGCGATGTCGACAGGCCCCGTGCCGGTCATGTCGAAGTGTCTGAGGCCGCGCTTTGAGTCCTGATAGATCTGTTCTCGCTCGAGCGGATTCTTGCCGATCAGGTAGCCGGTGAGCATCTTGATCTGCTCCGCGGTCGGCCCCCTCAGGCCGACGTGGTCCCCGGTGATGCCCTCCGAGGTGTGGATGCGAAGGATGCCGTCTCGGGTCGTTTTCCGTGCGCCCGCCACGTACACCATGTTGAAGGTGTTGTAGTCAGCGCCGACGTTCTCAAGTGTGTGCTCAAACCACAGCATCTCGATGCCGGTGATGGTCAGGTTATCTTGTGACATCTGGTTGTTCTTTCCTTTGGCGTTTCTGTAGATGTGTCGGGGGGTGTGATGACTGGATTCCCGACCAGGGCTTCTCCCTCATATCTTGAAATAATTTGGCCCTCACACGTTGGGACAGGGTATTTTCGTTTGCCCCGGTCAGGTAATCGCTACTTAAAGACTCCGAAGTAGGACTCGAAGAACCGGGGGGCGTCTACCTTCACTCCGACGCGGTGCGGACCGTCCTCTCCGGGGGTCCAGTCCGTGATGCCATCATCCCGATCGTCTGCCCGCGTAACAATAGACGTTCCTCTCTGGAACTCGACGACGTTATCGTCGAACAGCGTCACGGCCGCCAACGGATCGTGGAAGTTCAGGATTGCGCGCTCGTCAAACCACACCGCTGACATCTCGTATACAGGTTTGAGGAGAGGGTGCTGGAAGTACTGCTTCACCTCGTCGGAATTCATCGTGACCTCTGTTGTGACGTCCAATCCGAGTGATGAGTGGTTGGCGATATCTCGGGAACTCGGGTCCGAGTACACGATGCTCGCTGCTGCCGGGTCGCAGTGGGCGTTCCACTCCGCCGATGGCGTTCCGTTGTACGGATCTATGAATCGACCCAACATCATTTGCAGGGATTTCAACAGGCCCGGGACGTCCGGGTGCCGGGTGAATAGGTTGGCGACGTTCGTCATCGGCCCAACTGCAAGCAGGACGATCTCGTTCGGATGGGACCGTATCGTTTCGGCCAGGAACTCCACAGCGTCATCATTGCCAAACTCGGTCTCGTGCGGCCAGTCCGGCAACACTGACGACTGCGGAACGTCTGGTTGTCGCGTCGGGCCGTCGACTCGGTCTTCGGCGCCGGGGACGATGTGGATGTCCTTTCCCGCCGTTTTGCATATAGCGCTGGCTAGCTTTGCGCGCTCCACCGGTTGCCCTGAGACGGTCGTGATCCCAAGAAGCTCCGCGCGAGGTTGCGCAAGCAGATATGCGAGTGCGACGGCGTCATCGATGTCCGATCCGATATCGGTATCGAACAGGATTTTGACGGTATCGTCGCCCACTCATTTCTCCTTTTGTTCAATGCCTGCACTTTTTCCGTCGAATCGTAGCACCGCGAGTGGCGCGATATGGTTGCCCGGTGATGTGGGGCGTGAAAGAATGCGGCCGCCTCAACGGGCTCCAATATCTCGGCAAGGTACTACGAATCGAACATGATGCGCGCACTCGTCTATCACGGCAGAAACGATATCCGCCTGGACCAGGTTTCTGGGCCCGAAATCGGTCCAGGTGAGGCGAAAGTTCGCATAACAAACGCCTCGATCTGCGCCACCGATATCGAGGAGTGGAAGTACGGTCCGACCTACATCACGTCCGTGCCGACCGTGATGGGGCACGAGGTGTCCGGGCGCGTTGTGGAGGTCGGGGACGGGTCATCCGGTTTATCGGTCGGCGATCGAGTGATGGTGGACAACGTCATCGTTTGCGGCACCTGTTACTGGTGCATTTCTGGCTCACAGGCGACGTGTCCCAATATGGAGGTCGCGGGGCTGGGGCGGGAGGGGGGTTTGCGGAGTTCATGACCTGGCCCGCAGATCATCTGACCAAGCTGCCGGATAGCGTGAAGGACGATGAAGCGCCCCTGCTCGAACCGGCGACAGTGGCCGTACATGCGGTCCGGCGCTCGGGCGTGCGTGTTGGTGAGTCGGTGGCGGTGCTGGGTCTCGGCACGGTCGGCGCTTTGACGCTGCAGGCTTTCAAGGCGGCGGGAGCCGTCGTGTACGCCGTGGACGTTCGTAAGAACAGCCTTCAGATGGCGACGCGACTTGGAGCAGATGAAGTCATCAACGCGAACACCGGCGACGCCGGAGACCGGTTGCGTGATCTGACAGGCGGCATCGGACCTGACTTCGTTGTCGAGACCGCCGGAGCCGCCCGCACTCCACTGGACGCTTTTGACTGGGTGCGTCGAGCCGGGACGGTTGTGCTGGTCGAAATCTACGCCGCCAGACCGGAGGCCAATTTTAACGTGATCGTCGGCAAAGAACTGCGAGTGATTGGCAGCGTGGCCGCGGGCACCGGCGATATGCGCGCCGCCGTGCGATTAGCAGCCGACGGCAATATACGGCTAGGAGATCTGGTCTCGGACCGCATCTCGCTTGACCGAGTCATTCCTGACGGTTTTGAGCGTATGGCGGCGAATCGAAAGATGTGTTCCGGATACTGGTATCGCCCGACGCGTGATTCATACCTGAACAAAACTCCCTCCAACATTTCCAGAAAGGCGCGACTCATGCACTACGAGGGTGAACGAACCTATGGCTGCCGAATTTCGAGTGCCTGGACATATAGAGGGCTTCGGACGGTGGTACTGGAGAACGAGCTCCTCCGCGTCATAGTTCTCGCAGACAAGGGCGCCGATATCTACAGCATCGTCCACAAGCCCTCAGACACCGACTTCATGTGGCGGACGCCGTGGGGCGTCCGGGATCCGCAGAAGTTCATCCCGACTACCGGCGGCGCCGAGAACAACTGGCTGGACGTTTACGAAGGTGGCTGGCAGACGGTCGTGCCGCATGGCGGATATCCCTCGACGGTGGCGGGCGCCGAGTTAGGACTGCACGCCGAGATGAGCACGATCCCGTGGGATGTCGTTATCGACGAGGACACCCCTGAGCGTGTGGCCGTGACCTTTAGCGTCCGTGGATATCGAACTCCGTTCTCTGTGGCGAAAACTCTTTCGTTGGAATCTGGGAGCGGCGTTTTGACGCTGGACGAGACGGTGACGAATGATGGGGAGGTGGAGGCTGACGCTGTCTGGTTGGAGCATCTGGCAATTGGAGCGCCATTTCTATCGGACCGCTGCCGTCTGGATGTGCCGCAATGCACGGTGTTGACCGATCACGAGTCGACGGACGAGTCGTCAAAACTGGTGACCGATCACAAAGGCCCCTGGCCGAATGTTCCTGCTAAAGACGGAACGTTGATCAACTTCACCCGCATGCCGCCGATGGAGGACCGATCTCTGGATATGGCGTACATGACGGAGATGCCGGAGGGTTGGTACGCCATCACGAACGAGGAGACGGAGGTCGGCTTCGGGCTGCGGTTTCCGGTCGATGTGTTCCCGTACCTCTGGTACTGGCGGAATCTGGGCGGAGGCTGGGGCTACCCATGGTACGGGCGCTGCTACAACGTGGGACTGGAGCCTTGCACTTCTATGTCCAACGGCGGACTGGCCGGGGCCATCGAGAACGGGACGGCGCGTCATTTCGCTGCAGGGGAGTCGCTTTCGGTAACGATCAAGGCGGTGGCGTACACCGGCGCAGGGCGCGTGACGGGTATCGACGCCGATGGTGTGGTTACTCGGGGGTAGGGGAGGGATGACGCCCCCCCCCTCTCCCGATGGCAGAGGCTTACCTGCATCGAGGGTGAGGGAGGACAAAGGTTCTTCCTTTGACGGTTTTGGTTTGCTGGTACGCGTGTTGGTGAAGGTCCCTCGGCTTCGCTCGGGATGACGGTGAAAGTTGTTACGCCGGCTTCCAATTTGCCCCCTCTCCCCAACGCGGGAGAGGCCCGAGCGCTCCAAGATGTGAGGGGAATGAGGCTGTGGGCCGAACTCTTTGCGTCTATCAACGTGTAAGACCAATACAATGCGGCCACAAAATCAAACGCGATCAATATTCCACACCTTCAGAAACCTCGGACACAAGAAGAAGGACACGACATGCGCACTCGGATGTTTGGCGACTCAGGCCTCGAGACATCGGCGATCGGATTTGGTGGCTGGCCTATGGGGCGCGGCCAGTACGGCGACCTTGATGACGACGAGGCGATAGCGGCCGTGCACGCAGCCTTCGATGGCGGCATCACGCTGTACGACACCGCCGCAGTGTACGGCTGGGGCTATGGCGAGACGCTGATGGGCAAGGCGATCAAGGACCTGAAGCGGGAAGACATCGTTCTCGTGACAAAGGGCGCACGTGAGTGGAAGGCCGACAGCTCAGACAACCGGTCCGCCACGGTGGCCGACTCCGACCCGGATCTTCTGCGGGCGTCGATAGACGCCAGCCTGAAGCGGCTCCAGACCGACTACATAGACGTGTTCCTGATCCACTGGCCCGACAAGGGCCGGCCCTTCTCCGACCCGATGGAGGTGCTTGAGGAGGCGAAGAAGGCGGGCAAGATCAGGCATACCGGTGTGTCCAATTTCTCCGTTCCGATGATGGAAGAATCGCTACAGACCAGCCCCATCATCACGGAGCAGATCGGTTACCACATCTTTGACCGACGACCGGAAGCCGAAGTTATGCCGTTTGTGCAGTCGCACGGCATGGGGATCATGGCTTACGGCTCGATGGCGCACGGTCTGCTCACCGGCTCGTGGAGTCCGACTCAGAGTTTCGGCGACGACGACTGGCGCAAGGGCGGCGCAAACTTTGGCATCCAGAATTGGGGGCCGGAGCACCTCGCCGCAAACGTGACAGCAGTTGAGAAACTGAAGGGCATCGCGGCCGACCACGGCAAGACGATCGCTCAGTTGGCCATCGCATGGGTTCTGGACAACCCGACCGTGAGCGTGGCGCTTGCCGGGGCCAAGAAACCATCAGAAATAATCGAAGATATGGGCGGCGACTGGGATCTTCCGGCCGGACTCAAGCAAACGATCGACGACCTGGTGTTAGGGGAGGGTTCGGGTTTGGGGTTGTCCGGCATGGAGATCGCTACTTAATGATGATCGTTGACACGCACTGCCACGCCAGCCACAACTGGTTCGAGCCTGTCGAGACGCTGATTCACGTGATGGAGATGGATGAGGTTGACCACGCCTTGCTGCTCCAGCACCGAGGCACATACAACGCCGACTACCTGTTCGAATGTTGTGAGCGTTTTCCCCGCCGCTTGAGGGCCGCAGTGCAGATCGACCCCGGCGGCGACGATCAGGTCGGCGCGCTGGCGTATGAGGCGGAGCGAGGCGCAGCGGGCGTGCGACTGTACACCGACGATGACGGCGCGCCTCAGCAGCCTGCGTTGTGGAAGGCTGCCGGGGAACTTGGCGTTGCAGTTAGCGCTCAGGGCACCTTTGAAGGCTTCCTGACGGACGGATATCGGGAGCTGATTGCTTCGGTGCCGGATACGCAGGTTGTTATCGAACATTTCGGCAATGCCGGCCATGGCCACAAGGCTCCGTACGAGAAGTTCAAGAGGTTGATGGAACTGGCGGCACTGCCAAACACGACTATGAAGTTGCATGGCCTTGGCGAGATTGCCGACAGGCCTGACATCCTTCAGCCAGACCACCGGATAGAGAACATCCCGCCTTTTGTCGAGATGGCGGTTGAAGCCTTTGGACCAAAGCGCTTGATGTGGGGGAGCGACTTCCCGCCGAGCGCCGGGAGAGAGGGTTATCACAACGCTCTGGAGGGCATTCGCAGTCACCCGGCACTGTCCGGCGGTGAGGATGCTGAAGAGGTGATGGGACGTACCGCTGCACGCGTCTTTGGGTTCGTTTCTGAATGAACTACGACCCCGAAGGTACGGTATTCAATCCGGAACCGCCCAATGCTCCCCGCGACATTCTGAGTCGGGTCGTAAACGCCGCTCTACTCAACCGCCAAACGTTCCGGGACATTGGCGACGACGTTGGCGCTAACGCACAGGTCTACGGACTTGTCGGTGCTGCGGCCGTTGCCTCGGCGATCGGGTCGATCGACGATCTCAGGGTGGCGATAGGCAACGCGATCCTGACTGTTGCCGGTTGGTTGGTCTACTCCCACGTTGCGTGGTTCTTGCGCAGTTATATATTCGATTCGATATATGCCGAAGCTGGCCGAGAGAACATGTTGCGGGTCGTCGGCATAGCATACGGCCCAGCGCTTCTCAGAGCGTTTGGGATTATTCCGGGAATTGGCGGCGTGATCTGGGCATTGGCTACGATCTGGATCCTTGTGGCCGTCGTTTTTGGTTTGAAATCTACTTTGCACTTTGAAAACTATTGGCCCGCGGTGGGGATTCTGGTGGTGGGAATCATGTTGAACATATTTCTTTCACTGGTTGTTGACGTATTGCTGTGATGCCCGTCTCTTCGGGCGGCTACAATCTGCCGGTCGATAGGACTCGGGGATACAATCAGGGAGATCGGTGATGACCAATACCACGGGCGGATCTGTATTTCAGCGGATGGGGCTTGAACCTCTGATAAACGCCGGCGGTACGAACACGAAGCATTCCGGCTCACGGATGCGGCCCGAGGTAATCGCGGCTATTGAAGAGTCGTCCGGGGTGTTCCTGAACATCGACGAACTTCTGATACGCGCTGGAGAGATGATCGCCCAGGCGATCGGCGTTGAGGCGGCGTTTGTTACGAGCGGCGCCGCCGGCGGTCTGGTACTACAATCTGCGGCCGTGATGACCGGCTCGGACGTGGCGAGAATTCAGAGTCTTCCAATAACCGACTGGTTCCCGAACGAGTTGATCATCCAACGGCAGCACCGGTTTCACTACGACCACGCCTACCTGATGACGGGGGCGCAGTTCGTCGAGGTCGGCAAGGGCCGGCACTGCTACCCGGAAGAGGTTGAAGCCGCGATCACGCCGAACACGGCGGGGATCATCCACCTGGTTTCGCCTTTCACCGGCTCCGGAGATATACCTCTACCCGTATTGGCGGAGATCGCACACCGACACGATCTGCCGGTGATTTGCGACGCGGCCTCAATGGTGCCGCCTCGCGAGAATCTGACCAAATACCTGGACGAAGGCGCTGACATCGTGAGTTTCAGCGGCGGGAAGGGGATGCGCGGTCCGCAAAGTACCGGGATCTTGATAGGACGTGCGGACCTGATAGAGGCGGCGCGTCTGAACGCAGCGCCGAACCAGGCGATTGGACGACCGATGAAGGTGTCAAAAGAAGAGATCGTCGGGCTGGTTGCGGCGGTCGAGTCGTTCGTTTCCGAGGACCAGGACGCGGAGACGAAGCGTCTGAGACGTCAATGCGAGATCGTTGTGGATCAGATCACAGAGATTCCGGGCATCCGGGCACAGATTGAACACGACAATAAGGACCACCCGATTCCGCAGGCCGTGATCTATTTCGAGCGTGACTGGCGCGGCCCCGACGGTGATGAGATCCATCGCCGCTTGATGGCGAGGTCGCCAAGGGTCTACCTGAGTCCCCTCGGTTTCATGGGCGAGATACATATGGATCCGATCAACCTGCAGCAGGGCGAGATCGAGATAGTGGCCGAGGCGATCAGGGAAGAGCTGCTGAAGGCTTCGGGCGGGGAGTAGGGGAGGATCAGGTTGCGGGTGGAGCAAGCCAGGTCTCTACAAGCCACAATTTGTCATCCTGAACTTGTTTCAGGATCAGGTCTTGTAGCGGTAACTTCTTTTGATGCGTGAAGACTTGCGTGACTATCAACCCTGGGACGCCGATAATTTTATGGTTGGGTTATGAGCGGATCCTGAAACGGGTTCATGATGACAGTGGTGATTCGCTACGTCCCCTGCAATGGGGCGGGGCAAGCGCCGCCCTACGATGTTTCCGCAGACTCGCCCATTCCTTAGTTCGCACGCCGCCGTTTACAATATCTCGTCGCCTGTTGGTGATCGTCGATTCTTTCGTCGTCACAACCTCCATCGGTACCCGTATTTCAAGTGCCAGATCTCCGTATAGCCCTTCCGTCGGAAGGCGCACTCGCCACCGCCGCAACCGAACTGCTGCGCGACGCCGGGATGCGCGTCAATCGCTCAAGCAGTCGTACATACACGGCCCGTATCCCGGCCGTCGATGGTGTCGAGGCGTTGTTTCAGCGCGCCTCTGACATCACAGGCCTCATAGACCGAGGGGTGGCCCACATCGGGATCGTCGGTCTGGATCAATTTGAAGAAGAACACGACGAGGACGGTGATGGAATCATCCTGATACCGGACCTCAAATTCGGTGGATCAGACCTCGTTTTTGCCGTGCCGGACGACTGGTCAAAGGTTCACACGGTCGCAGATCTAGCGCGCAAAGCCGCCGAAATCGAGAAGGACGGTCGCGTACTCAGGATTGCCACCAAGTACCCGCGACTGGTCGGTCGTTATCTGGCCGAAAACGACATCAAATACGAGCCGGTGAGCGCAAAAGGCGGCCTGGAGGCGAGGCCCGAGATCGGCGATGCCGACATGATTGCGGACATCACGGCGACCGGCACGACGTTTCGCCAGAACAGACTGAGGCGCCTGGACGACCCGCCCGTGCTCCATTCTTCGGCCGTATTGATCGGAAACCTGAAGTCTCTTAATCGGGATGACGCCGGACTTGAGCCCGTGCGACAGATCCTCGAACGCCTCGAATCGCGCGTGGCAGGACAGGACTATCAATGGGTGATTGCCAATATCGAAGGTGAATCAGCTGAAGCGGTGGCCGAGCGCGTCAACTCAGACCCGCGCTACTCCGGGCTGCAGGGACCGACGATCGGGCAGGTTTTCAGCAAGACCGGCGGATCATGGTTCTCTGTCCAGGTGGTCGTTCCCAAGAACGATTTGATCCCGGCCATCGACTACATGCGTCGGCTCGGAGCCAGCGGCATCACCGTCAACGAGCCCGCATACGTTTTCGAGACCCCCTGTGCTGCATACGCAGAGCTCCGAAAGAAGCTCGGCCGACCTCTTCCACCGAACGGAAGCCCAGATCGTGGTTCAGGGGCATGAAGCGGGTCACCGGTCTTTCGGCAGCACTCGAGTTGCTGTCCGGACCACAACCGATCGACGAAGAGGCCGACGCGGTAGCGGCACGAATCCTCGACGATGTTCGCCAGAACGGCGACGCTGCGGTGAGGCGAATCTCCGGCGAACTGGATGGGGAGCCCATCGGCTTTCTGGAAGTGCCCCGGAGCGAGATCGACGCAGCTCTAGCCGCCATCCCGATCGAGACCCGTGAAGCGCTGGAGACGGCAACGGAACGCGTACGCGCCTTCCAGTCGGCGGCGATGCCGAAGAGCTGGCACGACGATGATCGGCACTACGGCGAGCTAGTGATGCCGGTGAAACGCGTCGGCGCATATGTCCCGGGCGGTACCGCTCCACTGGCCTCGACGGTCATCATGACGGTCGTTCCGGCCCGTGTGGCTGGTGTGGAGGAAATTTACCTGGCGACCCCTGCGGCAGGGGATTCGCTTCCGCACCCGGCCGTACTCGCCGCCGCCGCCATCGCGGGAGCTGACCGCGTCTTCAAGATAGGCGGCGCGCAGGCGATAGCCGCGTTTGCGTACGGGACAGAAACCGTGCGAGCGGTTGACCTGATCGTCGGCCCAGGCAACGTCTGGGTTACGGCCGCCAAACGTCAGCTCTTCGGGCGCGTGGGAATCGATGGCCTGTACGGACCTACCGAGACGCTGGTCGTTGCCGACGAAACATCAGACCCGGAGTTCTGCGCAAGCGATCTGCTTGCCCAGGCGGAACACGACGTTCGAGCACGCCCGATCCTCGTCAGCACGTCGTCAAAGATCGCGGATGAGATCGAGGCCGCGCTCAAAAGACAGCTTGCCGATCTGCCGAGAAAGGCAATTGCCGGTGAGGCTGTTGAGACCAACGGCGTGTCGGTGATCGTCGCTTCCGTAGAAGAGGCGATAGAGGTAGCGAACGCTGTAGCGCCCGAGCACCTGTGTCTTGCGATCGCGGACCCTGCGCCTTACATATCTCTAGTACGCAATGCCGGCGGTTTGTTTGCCGGTGAGTATTCCGCCGAGGTTATTGGGGACTACGTCGCCGGTCCAAGCCACGTCATGCCGACCGACGGTACGGCCCGATTTGCCTCAGCGCTGAACGTGAGGCACTTTCTCAAGTTCACGCCGGTCGTTGACCTGGATAGCGCCGGATTCATGGAGATCGCACAACAGGCGGCGGTGCTGGCGCGCACAGAGGGCCTTCATGGTCATGCCAACGCGGCTGAGCTGCGAATGAAACGGCTTATCGGAGAGTAGCCCGGGCCGCGGTCATGTGGTGTAATCCCGTCAGATGGATGCTGACACCACGGGCACTCTATCTACCCATCAAGATTCATACGGAACCACGTTTGTCACAGATGCAGATACAACAGTTGATGCGGCCGCACCTGGTCACTCCTGAGACGTACGCAACGGCGGTATCGCCGGACGAGCTGGCGGCGAAGGCCGGTGTCCCGCCGGAGATGATAATCAGGGTCAACCAGAACGAGAATCCCTTCGGCGCAGACCCTGATATTGCCGCTTCTCTAAACGACATCCCGCTGCACCTGTACCCGGACTCGCACCAGGTCAAGATTCGGGCGTCGCTGTCGGAGTACACGGGACACCCGACCGAGCAGATCATGGCCGGGGCCGGGGCGGACGAGATGATCGATCTCTTGATGCGGCTGTTCGTCGCGCCGGGCGACCGCGTACTGGACTGCAAGCCGACATTTGGCATGTATCACTTCTGCGCACGGGTAGCTGATGCGGAAGTTGTTTCGATACAGCGTGACGACGCGTTTGAGGTTGATGTAGAGGCGATTACGCGGGAGGACGATGAGCGTACGAAGATCGTCTTCCTGGCCTCGCCCAACAACCCGACCGGGAACATCCTGACCGAAGAGCAGACGCGCGAATTGCTAAAACTCGGCATGGTGATCGTGGTCGACGAGACCTACTTCGAGTTCTCCGGGCAGACGGTTGCGCATCTGATTCCCGAGTTCGAGAATCTTGTGGTCCTGCGGTCGTTCAGCAAATGGGCCGGGATCGCCGGGTTGCGTATCGGGTACATGATCGCCAGCCCCGAGATCATCAGCCGCCTCATGGACATCAAGAACCCGTACAACGTGAACATAGCGGCGGAAGCGGCGTTACTGGCGACGATGGAACACCGCGGCAAGCTGTTGGGGAAAGTGGCGATTCTTCTTGAACAGCGGAAGCGCATGGAGAAGGCGTTCGATGCGATGAATGGTGTCTCCTATGTGCCATCACACGGTAATTATTTGCTGACCCGATTCGATGATCACCTGGCGACAGACCTGTACGAGGCGTTGGTCAAAAAGGGTGTTTTCGTTCGACCATTCTCCGACCCGAGGCTCACCCATGATCTGAGGATCAGTGTGGGGACGCCCGATCAGACGACACGTGTGCTGGAAGCGATATCGGAGTTGATTTAGGCATTTCTGGCGCATTCCGTCGGGTATTTGGCCTACAGGAAGTCGCGACGCATTCCTGATAACGGGACGCGCACTTCGCTTGCACCTTCAAGGCCCTCCCACAGACTATTGAACTTCATCGCCGCTCACGCGGTGTTACTACTCGAAAGACAGACGAAATGACCCAGAACAGCCCGCGTACGGCCACCATCGAACGGGAGACCGGTGAAAGCGATATCGCCATCACTGTGAATCTCGACGGTACCGGCGTCACCGATATCAAAACCCCGAACGGGTTTATGAACCACATGCTGGACGCACTTGCGCGGCATGGCTCTATCGACCTCTCCGTGCGGGCATCGGGTGACACGGAGTCCGGCCCGCACCACATCGCCGAGGACACAGCGATCGTGCTCGGGCGCTGCATCGACAAGGCACTCGGGGAGCGCAGGGGCATCGTGCGAATGGGGCACGCTTTTGTGCCGCTGGACGAGGCGCTGACGATGTGCGCCATCGACCTGAGCGGTCGTGGTTACGCAGTTGTGGACATGGGGTCCAACAACAACATGGGCGAGTTTCCGACCGACCTGGCGCGCCACTTCTTTGAGTCGGCATCGGCCGAGGGTCGATTCAACATCCACCTTCGGGTAGAGGCGGGGACGAACGAGCACCACATCATTGAGTCAGCGTTCAAGGCGTTTGGCCGATCGTTGCGTGATGCCGTGACGCTGGATCAGCGGAACCCGGACACGATCCCCAGCACCAAGGGCGCGTTGTAGGACGCGTTAGGTGGGCGATCGGGGCCGTTCCTGACCAGGCACGTCGGGCGGAGCAAGCCCCGCCTCTACGGGGTGTGGGATGGCACGAATGCTGCGCCCGTTCCCTGAGGTTCTCAAGGGATGGGGGAGGGCGTACGGAGTTATTACGGAGACGGTCTCAATGTGCGTAACGCTCGTATCCGCAAGAACTTGGGCCCCGCAGGGATAAGGTACAGGCGTGCCTGCCTAGGCCGGTTTGAGGTCGAAGTTGTAACGCTCGATCACCGGGTTCGCCAGTAACTTTTCGCACATTTCGGCGACCTGTTTTTCCGCCGCCTCGCGGTCGGACTCATCGAGCGTTATCTCGATGAACTTTCCTGCCCTGACCCCATCGACAGAATCGAAGCCGAGGGTGGCCAGGGCGCGGGCTATCGTCAGGCCCTGTGGATCGTTAACGGTTGGCTTCAGTGTGACTCGTACGGTGGCGAGAAACATTAGAAGCGGTTGCCCGGAACACTCTCCGGCGCACGGTCTAGGTAGGCGTCAATAAAGGCGTTCAACCTGTCGGCGTCGAACTCGTCCATCTGATCGATGTGTCTCCAGGACGTGATGGCGATACGCGTGGGCATGTTCGGGTACGGAGCGAGTATGAACTGGGCGCCCTGACCCGGGATTACCGACTGAAGTTGGTCCACAAGCTCGGCGCAACTTTCTGAGCAGTTGTAGTTCAAGACGATACCGCCGTGTTCCAGGTTGTGGATCTGAACCTCATCCGGGAGAGGCGCTCCATAAGCGCCCCAGCGTGCGGGAGAACCAGTTGGAACGGTGTCAGACGGATTGGTTATCCAGTGCGGCCCAGAAGCTGCCGGGATGGTGAGGTACGGGCCGCCGGCTTGACCCACTGTGACGTGAGAGCGCCCCTGATCGTCCAGGATCTCGACCGGCCCGCCGGTGTTCAAATTGGCGTTGGAACTGGTCTGGCGTCCGGAACCTCCGGGAACCAGGAGACTGGCGATGAAAAGGACGGCAACGGTGGAGCCGATGGCGATGTAGATGTAACGTTTTCGCCGCTTACGTGCGTCCGACTTGCTTCGGCGTTGAGCCCGTCGCTCTCCGCGCGTCAATCCTCGCCGGTTGTCTGGCCTTGTGGTCGCGATTCGGTCTGGCATTTATCCCTCTGTGGTCGCCGTGTCCGCATGTGTCGACGGAATTCAGGCAACGAAAGTGTCTCCGGTCAGGCGTTCGAATGCCTGGATGTATCTGTCACGTGTCATACGGATAATGTCCGCAGGAAGATTGGGGGCCGGTGGCTCCCTGTCCCATCCGCTTTCCAGCAACCAGTTTCTCACGAATTGCTTGTCGAAAGCTGGTGGAGAAGCCCCAGGTTTGTAGTCATCTTGCGCCCAGAATCTGCTTGAGTCGGCCGTGAACAGCTCATCGATCAGGGTAAGTTCGCCGTCGATCAAGCCAAATTCCATCTTGGTGTCGGCGACAATCATGCCGCGTCCTGCGGCGTATACCTGGGCAACCTTAAATATCCGCAGCGTTACTTCTTCAAGCGTGGCGGCCATTTCTGCGCCCACGAGATCCACGACCTCGGACGGCGTCATCGGAATGTCGTGTCCCTCTTCCGTCTTAGTGCTCGGGGTGAAGATCGGCGGCTCAAGTTTTTCGGCCTCCACGATGCCTTCTGGCAGTTTCTGGCGATTGAGCGTGCCGTGTTCGGAGTACTCGGCCCAACCTGCGCCGGTGATGTACCCACGCACCACGCATTCGATATTCAAACGATCGGCACGACGAATCACCATCGAGCGTCGACGCATTTCGTCTGGCAGTTCCCCAAGCGCTCCGGTGCGTGGTACGTCCGTCAACGCGTCAAAGTCATCCGCCATGCCGACGACGTGATTCGGCATCACGTCCGCGGTCAGGTCAAACCAGAATTTAGACATCTGGGTCAGGATAGTGCCCTTGTCCGGAACCGGTGAAGGGAGGATGACGTCAAACGCCGAAATGCGGTCCGTGGCGATCATAAGAAGGCGTCCGTCGCCGATGTCGTACGTGTCTCGCACCTTGCCGCGGTGGAGCAACCCGGAGAAATTGGTTTCGCTTACTGCAGGCATCAACAATCAGTCCGCGGTCGCTGGTTGGGCCGCCACGGAGAATCCCAGGCGTGCGTAAGTGTGGCGGACGTATCGCAGGAAGTGGTTGTAATCGAAAAGTGCCTCCAACTCTTCGGCTCCGATGGCGTCCGTCACTTCAGAGTCGTCGCGAAGCAGCTCACGGAAGTCCAGATCTTCGTCCCAGGTCCGCATCGCCAGCGACTGGACCTTCTTGTAGGCCTCTGTCCTGGCCATGCCGGACTCCACGAGCGCCAGCATGACTCGCGGCGAGAAGGGCAGACCTCTGGTCAGTTCAAGGTTGACCATCATGCGCTCCGAGTACACCCGCATTCCTTTGACCACTGCGGTGAAGCGCTCAAGGATGTAGTCGACCGCTAGCGAGGAGTCCGGGAGAATCATTCGCTCTGCCGATGAGTGGCTGATGTCACGTTCGTGCCAGAGCGGGACGTTGTCGAGCGCCGTGACGGTGTGTCCCCGCACAAGCCGGGCCAGACCGCAGATTCGTTCGCAGATCTCCGGGTTTCGCTTGTGCGGCATCGCGGAAGAGCCGGTGGTCACAAACCCGGGCTGGGCGAAAGGCTCTTCCACCTCTCGAATTTCGGTCCGCTGCAGGGCGCGGATTTCGGTGGCGAACTTTTCCAGGGACGCCGCTATCAGCGCAAGGGTCTGGACGTACTGTGCGTGCCGGTCGCGCTGGATGATCTGGTTCGACACGGGAGCGGGTTCGATGCCGAGTTCGCTGCAGACGGTTTCCTCTATCTCAGGGGGAACGCTGGCGTAGGTTCCGACGGGCCCGGAGATCTTTCCGACGCCTACGGTCTCGCGTGTTTGCGCGAGTCGTACCTTGTGGCGGCGCATCTCGTCCCACCACAGTGCGAACTTGAGGCCGAAGCTCATCGGCTCTGCGTGGATGCCGTGGGAGCGACCCATCGCCGGGGTGTCTATGAACTCTTCCGCGCGCACTTTGAGGGCGTCCATGAGATCGTCGACGTCTTTATCCAGCAGGTCGATCGCCTGGGTAAGCTGGAGACTGAGCGCCGTGTCTTTGACATCGTTCGAGGTCAGGCCGTGATGGATCCACCGGCTCTCGTCGCCGAGGCTGGCCATAACGGATCGGGTGAACGAGATGACGTCGTGTTTCGTCTCTTCGAAGTGCTGGTTGTACAACTCCATGTCGAAGCTGGCGTTGCGGATCAAATCCATGTCCGACTGCGGCACAACTCCCAGGTTGGTCCACGCCTGGCTGGCTGCGATCTCGATGTCCAACCAGAGGCCGTACATGTTTTCGTCCGACCAGACTTTTGACATTTCCGGTCGTGAATAACGGGGGATCATTCGGAGGCCTTCGTGGGTGATGAGTTGCTGGGAGTATGGTCCGGGCTGAGCTTCAATTCTGAGATGTGTTTGGCGATCGAATGAAAGTCTTCGAACTCGATAGCCTCAATACCGTTATTTTTACAGTGCTCCAGAAGTCTTGAACGGGCGAACACCGTGTCCGCCTTTTCTGCGGCACAAGAGTCGGATCGCAGGCCGTCGCCGATGAAGATCACCTTCTGGCCGGCTGCATGCGCTTTTTCGATCGGCTCGCATTTGCAAACGGCCCAGTCGCGGCAGAACTCCCGGTCAGACGGGTAATCGTAACGGAACGACATGGTCGCACCATCAGGCACGGTTGGCGCACCTGTGACGGACAGGATACGGACATCACCAAGACCATTCGCCGCCAGGACGGGCTGGATGTAAAAATCAACGCCCGCCGAGGCGATCATGAACTCTCCGCCCTGTTCTCGGGTTGCGTTCACCGCCTCGGAAAAGCCGGAGCGAAGTTTGACGTTGTCGCTGGCCCACGATCTGAGTTCATCCAACCGCGCTGCAACGGTGCCGAAAATCTTCTCCTGGTAGTCACGGAACGAGAGATCCCCGTTCCGGTACGCCTGTTGAATCGTCGCGGCGCCTGGCCCGGCGAATTCAGCGACCAGACGTTGCGCGGCGTTGCAGTCGGCGGCCGTGTCGTCGAAATCGCAGACGACGAGTAGGGTGCGTTCAGCGCGTTGTGTCACGGGGCGGGCGATTTCACGGCACGAGTCGCTATGTCTTGCCGATACTCGGCGCCTTCAAATTTTATCGCTTGAGCTGCGGTGTAGGCGGTTGAACGTGCCTCAAATATGTCGGCTCCACTCGCCACAATGTCGAGTACTCTCCCGCCGGCGGTCAGGACCGTTCCATCTTCGCCTTCAATGGTGCCGGCGTGGAAAACTTCCACGGTTCCCGGCAGACCCGAAAGCCCGCTTATCGGTTTGCCCGTTTCGTATGAACCCGGGTAGCCACCTGAAGCCATAACCACGCAGACGCTCGCCCGGTCGTTCCACTGGACATCGATCTGATCGAGCTTTCCGTTTGCTGCGGCCAGTGCGATCTCCAACAGGTCGGTTTCAAGCCGAGAAAGCACGACCTGCGCCTCGGGATCACCGAAGCGGCAGTTGAACTCGATTACGCGAGGTCCTGATTCGGTAAGCATCAAGCCGGCGTAAAGGATTCCTGTGAACGACGCTCCTTCGGCATCCATGGCGGCCGCGATCGGTTCTAACACCTCCGCCCGGATTTGCGTCGCCAGCTCCGGCGTCCAGAACTCGGGAGGGGTGTATGCGCCCATTCCGCCTGTGTTCGGGCCAGCGTCCCCGTCATACGCGCGTTTGTAGTCGCAAGCCGAGACCTCGTTTGAGACCGTTCGGCCGTCCACGAATGCAAAGACGCTGACCTCCGGTCCCTCCATGCACTCTTCGATCACTACGGTAGCGCCGGCATCTCCGAACATCCTTCCATGAATCATCTCCGACACGGCCTCGCTCGCTTCTTTGCGAGACTCGGCGATGATCACTCCCTTTCCCCCGGCGAGGCCGTCTGCCTTTACAACGATCGGGCCCTCGTTCAGGGCATGAATGTGCTGGAGGGATTCCTGGACGTTATGAAATGTGGCGAATCCGGCCGTGGGAACGCCGTGGCGCGCCATGAGCTGCTTCGCCCAGCTTTTTGAGGACTCGATGCGGGCGGCGGATTGAGATGGTCCGAATACCGGTATTCCGGCGACTTTGAGCTCATCAGCCAGGCCATCTGCAAGAGGGGCTTCCGGGCCGACGATTACGAGATCGACGTTTCGTTCACGAGCAAGGGACACGATGCCTGGAACATCGCTGATGGACACTGGAACGTTCTCACCGAGCGAGACCGTCCCAGCGTTGCCGGGCGATATAAGAAGTTCGTCCAGTAACGGACTCTTGCTCAGAGCCGTCGCCATCGCATGTTCACGTCCACCGGAGCCGACCAGCAGAACCTTCAACGTCGTGACACCTGTCTGTCCACTATTCCCACTCGATAGTGCCCGGGGGTTTGCTGGTTATATCCAGTACAACACGGTTCACCTGGGCGACCTCGTTCACGATGCGGGTCGAGATGCGGTCCAGTGTGTCGTACGGCAGTTTGGCCCAGTCTGCGGTCATGGCGTCTTCGCTAGTTACGGCTCGGATCGCCACCACATAGCTGTAAGTGCGCCGGTCGCCCATGACGCCGACGGTCTTGGTGTCTGTAAGCACCGCGAACGACTGCCATAACTGATCGTAAAGACCGTCTTTCTTGATCTCGTCCATGACGATCCAGTCAGCGCCGCGGAGCGTCTCAAGTTTCTCGAACGTGATGTCGCCGATCACCCGGATGGCAAGGCCCGGTCCCGGGAAGGGCTGTCTGTTGAGAACCTCGGGAGAAATTCCTAGCTCTGCACCGGCCAGTCTGACTTCGTCCTTGAACAGGTACCTGAGGGGTTCAACCAACTTCAGGTTCATGTGGTCAGGCAAGCCGCCAACGTTGTGGTGGGACTTGATGACGTGCGCCGCTTTGGTCTCCGAGCTCGTGCTCTCTATCACGTCCGGATAGAGGGTTCCCTGCGCCAGGAAGTCGATCTCTCCAAGCTCGTCTGCCTGGTCCTCGAAGACGCCGATGAACTCACGGCCGATGATTTTTCGTTTTTCCTCAGGGTCCGTGACGCCGGCAAGCGCAGAAAGAAAACGCTCTGTGGCGTCGATGTAACGGAGTTTCAGGCCGAGCGTGCGGCCGAACACCGCCTGGACACGCTCCGCCTCTTCACGACGCAGCAGTCCGTTGTTGACGAATATGCAGGTGAGGTTGTCTCCGATCGCGCGGTGGAGCAGTACCGCGGCCACAGCAGAGTCCACGCCTCCGGAGAGGGCGCAGATCACTTTACCGTCGCCGACCTGTTGCTTGATGCGCTCGATCGCCTCGGTGACAAAGTGTCCCGGTGTCCAGTCGCCTGAGGCTCCACAGATCTTGTGGACGAAGTTACTGAGAAGCATTGCGCCCTGTGGCGTGTGTGCCACTTCCGGGTGGAACTGAATACCAAATATGCCGGCGTCGTTTCCTATAGCCGCGACCGGGGAGTTTTCAGAATATGCGAGTGATTTGAACCCGGTCGGAAGCGTTTCTATTCGGTCCCCGTGGCTCATCCAGACCGGAGACGCTTCGTCCAGGCCTTCAAGAAGCTTGGTCGTCTGGTCGTTCCGATGGATGACGGCGTATCCGTACTCCTGCTGCAAACCCGCAGTCACTTTGCCGCCCAACTGGTGGGCCAGCGCCTGCATGCCGTAGCAGATGCCGAGGATGGGGACTCCCGCATCGAACACCCAGCCGGGGGTTAGCGGCGCACCTTCTTCGTAGACGCTGTTGGGGCCGCCCGAGAGGATGATTCCGACGACATTCTTGTTTTCAAGAACGGCGCCTTTTGCGGAATGCGGGACAATTTCACAGAAAACGTTCGCCTCACGCACACGTCGCGCTATGAGGTGGGAGTACTGCGACCCGAAGTCCATGATGATCACCATCTCAGGCTCCGTCGTGTCCTGATCAGGGCGTCCTCCACGGACACGCTCACCCTGTGCGATCTCCAGGTATGTAGCGACCTCGATATCGCCCGTCGTCGAGACTCGGCGGCTATCTGCGACCGCCTTTTCGAGTGCTTCCTGAGGGGTCGTCGCTGCGTCTTCTGACATTAACTCCCAGTGCAGGTCTGCCGGGCGGACTGGCCTGTCCAGTACACCGGCGCTGAAGGGGCGTCTGATGAGACGATTAAAGCTAGCACCCGTGCTAAACTCCGTCAACGTAATTCGTTCGTGGGCATCGTAGCCCGCGCCGTGCCGCCTACCGGCGGGCGGAGCTTCCAATACAAGTGATCCCGGGAGCGGTACGTTGCCCCACCACGGACTTCTACTTTGAGCCGCGTCACGGACCGGGGCGCGTCGGGCCAATCCGCGGACGAATCTGTGGCGTCAGCGGCGGCAGTGATAAAAAGTGGGGGAGTGGTCGCTTTCCCAACCGATACCTTTTACGGACTCGGTGTCGATCCTTTTAACGCCGCCGCGGTCAGACGGTTGTTTGCCGTTAAAGGCAGGCCCGCAAATAGCCCGGTTCCTTTGTTGATAGCCGCGCCCGATGATTTAAATTTGATCGCGACATCTGTCCCCGCCGGAGCCGTTGCTCTTGCCGGGGCGTTCTGGCCGGGCGCGCTGACTCTGGTGCTCAGTGCTGTCAAAGAACTGCCGGACGTGGTCTCGGCGGGCGCGGGCACCGTCGGGGTGCGTGTACCGGACCACGACATCCCACGCGCCATCACTCGCGCCGTTGGCGGCCCGATCACCGGAACGTCGGCAAACCTCTCCGGGGAACGATCTTTGAAAACTGCGATGGACGTTGAAGACGCTTTTGGAGATGCGCTTGGTTTTGTTGTAGAGGGCGTCTGTGGAGCGCACGACGCACCCTCCACGGTCGTAGACTTCTCGGTGGACCCTCCGCTGGTTCGCCGGCACGGTGCGATCTCACTGGAGATGCTCCAGCGCGTGTGGACGGATGTCCTCGGATGAGTTGCCCATTTACTGGGGACTATCTAATACGTATCGGTAATGACAAACGAACGGTGATGCCCACTGATGACGACCATGTCCGGCAACCCGCCGGCCGGATTGACTGAACGGCAAGATGAGCTTGAGACGGCGCTGAAGGCGCTTGTCTCTGAACGCACGTTGCCGCTTTATCGGATGATGGGCTACCACATGGGCTGGTACGAAACGACCGGCGAGCCCAGGATCGGATCGACCGGCCTGCGCGTCCACGGGGCCCTAACCCTGATGGTTTGCAGCGCTCTTGGCGGCAACTACGCCGACGCGCTCCCGCAGGCATGTGCTGTCGAGTATCTGTACAACCACATCCTGATCCATGACGACATCCGTGACGGCAACTCGGAGCGCGACAACCGTGCTTCCGTTTGGTGGTCATGGGGGCCGGCGCAGGCGATCAACACCGGAGACGGGATGCACGCTCTGGCGCGCCTGTCCCTATTCGAAGCGCGCAGCAAGGGCGTGCCGACCGAATCCGTTGCGAACGCGATTCGCGTGTTGGACCAGGCCAATCTTGATACCTGTGAGGGCCAGTACAGGGACATCGCTCTCCAGGAACGGCTCGATGTCGGCGTGGACGAGTATCTCTCTATGTCGGAATCGCAGACGGGCGCTCTGCTTGCTTGCGCGGTCCAGCTTGGCGCGATGGCGGCCGGTGGCGTCGACGACTCCGTTGCCGAAGGTCTGAACACGTTCGGGCGCAAGTTGGGGGCAGCGATAAGGGTTGCTGACGACTGTGACGTGTTCTGGCCGGACGGACAACGAGATGAGACACGACAGGGTCGGCTAGTTGCCAAGAAGAAGACTTTGCCCGTGGCGTACGTGGTCGAGTCCGGTACGCCTACGGATCGGCGTCGTGTCGGAGAGATCTATATGGAACGGGTGATCGACCCGGAGTCAGCTAAAACCCTGACCGAGGTGCTGGATGCGGCCGGTAGCAGGGAGTTCTCTGCGGCAACGATATCCCGTTTACTGGATGAGGCTGTTTCTGCGCTGGAGTCGGCGACTCTGCCGGCTGACGCCATCGGGCAGTTGAGCGAAGCGGCGAGATTCCTGGCGAAACCGGAAGGCTTAGATCTGCCCAATACAACAAACGGCGAGGAAGCCTAGATGCCGGCAGCAGGCAAAAAGACCGTGGAGGATATCGATCTCCAGAATTCCCGCGTGCTTGTGCGCGTGGACTTCAACGTGCCGATGTCTGGATCAACGACGGACGGGGATCTCAGAATTTCGGACGACTCCCGGATTCAGGCGGCACTGCCAACCATCGAGTATCTGCGAGACCGCGGATGTCGCGTGATGCTTTGCTCGCACATGGGCCGGCCGGAGGGCGAGGTTGATCCTGATCTTCGGCTTGCACCAGTCCGTGAACGGCTATCGGAGCTGCTGGGCGCCGAGGTGAAAGAGGGCAAGGGGCCAGCGGGCAAGGTCCCGATGCTGGTGATGGAGTCCATGGAACCCGGCGAGGTAGCGCTTCTTGAGAACCTACGCTTCAACAAGCGAGAGGAACGGAACGACCCGGGTTTCGCACGCAAGTTGGCCGGGCTGGGAGATGTTTACGTCAACGACGCGTTCGGCACCGCGCATCGGGCACACGCCTCTACGGTAGGCGTCGCAGAACACATGCCTGCGGTTGCCGGTCTGTTGATGGCACGTGAACTTGAGATGCTTGGCGCATGCCTGGAAAACCCCGATAAACCTGTAGTCGCCGTCATCGGCGGCGCAAAGGTTTCCGACAAGATCGCTGTTCTCACCCATCTGGCGAACAAGGTGGATACGGTACTGGTCGGCGGCGGGATGGTTGCGGCTTTCCTGGCAGCCTCTGGACATGTGGATGCCGATCCGGACAACTACGGCGAGATTGAGACGGCTCGCTCGGTATTGAAGGATTCATCGGCCCAGATTGTGATTCCAACGGATGTCGTTACGGCGATGAAGTTTTCCGAGGACGCGAAACCAACAACGGCAGACGCTTCCGAGATTCCAGACGGAGCGCTGGTGCTCGATATCGGCCCGGAATCGGCCGCCGCATATGCGGGGGAGTTGGCCGGAGCGAAGACGATTATCTGGAACGGACCGATGGGCGTATTTGAGTGGCCGTCGTTCGCAGCAGGCACTACAGCGGTGGCGCAGGCAATCGCCGCAAACGATGATTGTGTGAGCGTTGTCGGCGGTGGATCGACGGCCGAGGTCGTGGGAACTCTCGGACTCCGGGACCGGATCACGCATGTTTCGACCGGCGGCGGCGCGTCCCTGGAGTTTCTTGAAGGCAAGATGCTTCCGGGTGTGGCGGCTCTGCTAGATGCGCCCGAAGTCTCAGAGAAAGCGGGGGATGAGACTGCGCCGTGAGTGCCTGATAATCCGGCAAAAGAGCTTGATGTTTAGTTGTAATGAGGGGCTTATATGCGAACGCCGGTAGTTGCTGGCAACTGGAAAATGAACACCACACTTGCGCAGGCGTCCGCTCTGGCGCGTGCCGTGTCGGAAGGTGTGGAAAGCATTACAGGTGTAACGACCATCGTATGCCCGCCGTCAGTGTCGCTGGTGCCTGTGTCGATGGCGCTCAATGGATCGAAAGTGTTCATCGGCGCGCAGGACGTCAGTTCAAGCCCCCAGGGCGCTCATACTGGAGAACTATCGGCGGACATGCTTTACAAGTTGTGCAGCTATGTGATCGTCGGGCACTCGGAGCGACGTTCGATGTACGGCGAGGATGATGCTACGACGGTCGCCAAGGCGCAGGCCGCGCTGGCGGTAGGACTACGTCCGATCGTGTGTGTTGGCGAATCGTTGGCGGTGCGTGACGCCGGGAAAGCCAGCGAATTTGTGGCGTCCCAGATAGCTGGGAGCCTCGATGGAATTCTGGAGATCTCCCAGGTGGCGATCGCATACGAGCCTGTCTGGGCTATCGGCACCGGCAGAGCGGCGTCTCCAGAGATAGCACAGGAGATGGCGTCAACGATCCGAGCGGCGGTAGCGTCCGCGTACACCGCCGAAACTGCTGAAAACATCCCTATTCTTTACGGCGGTAGCGTCAACGCCAATAACGCCGCTTCCTTTGCGGCGTCTCCCGATGTCGACGGTGCGCTGGTCGGCGGCGCGAGTCTGGACGGAGAGGCGTTCCCGCGAATCGTTGAGGCGTTTGCGGCGTCCGATTGACGGACAGAGCCGCTGATCGATACCGGTGCCGGGTTTGAATATGCCAGACGCAAAGCCGAAGGTGCTCGTAGTGGTAGGAGCGACGGCCACAGGTAAAACGGCGCTTTCCATCAAACTCGCGCAGTCGTTCAACGGCGAAGTGATCAACTCGGACTCCAGGTTGTTCTATCGCGGGTTTGACATCGGGACGGCGAAGCCTTCGGCAGAGGAACTGGCAGCGGCGCCTCATCACTTGATCGATTTCCTGGAGTCGGAAAATCCGTTCAGCCTGGCCGACTATCTAGATGCCGCACGGGGTTCCATCGCCGAAATAACAGCCCGACAGGCCCTTCCCGTTCTGGCCGGTGGCGCGGGACAGTACGTCTGGGGCTTGCTGGAAGGGTGGAACGTGCCGCGTGTGCCGCCGAACGTGAAGCTGCGAGCCGAGTTAGAGGGTGTGGTGGCGGAGGAGGGCGGCGAGGCGGTGTTTGCGCGACTGAAGAAGCTGGACCCGGAAGCGGCGGAACGGATCGATTCCCGAAATGTGCGCCGGGTGATAAGAGCTATCGAGGTAGCGCAGGCGGGCGGGAATATCGGCCCTCGGCGGGCTGAAAAGCCTCCTTATGACGCCCTCATAATCGGGTTACGGGTAGGAAGGGAGCGACTTTACGCTCGAATCGATGCTCGTATCGACGGAATGTTGATGGCCGGCTGGTTGGATGAGGTGCGGGCGATGGTGGAGCGAGGCGTGCCTATGAACGCCCCGGCGATGACAGGAATCGGTTATCGGGAACTGGCAGGATATCTGGCTGGGGAGAGGACTTACGCCGATGCGGTGCAGGCCACGAGGCGGGCGACGCGCAGCCTGGCGCGGCATCAGGACAACTGGTTTTCCGCCGACGATACGCGTATCAACTGGCTGGACGCCGCCGACCCGGAAGTTGCGACAGCAACGGCGATCGCATCGGTTGAGTCATGGTTGTCTGAGAACACCCCAATCGGGGGAAAAGGCAAAAGACAACCCTAAAAGACCCATTTACGAACCGACACAGCGTCTTTAGAATGTCACGCTCAGGGTTGTAAATACCCCGGATTAAGTTAATGACCAGATCTCATCGAACCCGTCTGTAAACAGAGCAAAGGGGTCCTATTTGGCGCTGCCATTCGTCAAACTGCACGGAGCCGGGAACGACTACATCGCCATCGATGGGAGGGGGATCGACCGCGACTGGGGTGAGCTTTCGGTCGCCATGAGCCGGCTCAATTTCGGCGTCGGATCTGACGGGATAACTCTTGTCCAGGAATCGGACGTGGCGCAGGTGCGTATGCGGATCTACAACCCGGACGGATCTGAAGCCGAGATGAGCGGCAATGGTATCCGTCTTTTCGCCAAGTTCGTGATCGACCGCAAGATCGCCGTGCCGGGCCCGGAAGGGCTGATTGTTGAGACGGGTGGCGGAGTCCGGACGGTCGTTCCTACGATGGACGGAGAGGTGATGGTGGCGGCGCGTGTCGCCATGGGCGAGCCGACGTTTACGCCGACCGATATTCCCGTAGACGCGGCAGCGATGGGCAACCCGGACCGCGTTCTTGACTACGAGATCGAGGCCGGAGGCCGGAAGCTCAAGATCACGTGCCTGTCGGTTGGTAACCCGCACGCAGTCGTATTTCCAGAGGAAGACGTGGACGATTTCCCATTGCTGGAGATCGGCCCGTATGTTGAGAATCACCCGTTGTTTCCGAATCGGATTAACTTCGAGATCGCAAACGTGATCGACTCCGGCACGTTGAAGGCTCGGATATTTGAGCGTGGGGCGGGGGAGACCCTTTCCTCCGGCACCGGGACGACGGCGACGGCGGTGGCGGCGAAACTCCACGGCTTCACCGACGATACGGTTCAAGTCCAGGTTCCGGGTGGCGAGTTGCGCATCATGTGGGCCGGCGAAGGCGAAATTTACCTTGAAGGTCCGGCTGTAGAGGTGTTTGAGGGTGTCTGGCAGGACTGATCGAGACCCATCATTCTGCCCTGTGCGCCTACAATCTTTGCGTCAAGCCGTCTGTGCGGGTTCGCAACATGTCATTCTGAGGTGCCTGCGACGGAGAATCTCGCCGCTGGATGGCGGCTGCGAGACAGGTCATTCTGCGCTCTGCCACCGACGAGATCCTGAGCCGAGGCGCAGGATGACTTGTAGCTGGCAGACGCTCTCGCTCACTGGTTGAAGCCGAACTCGATCCACGATCTCAGCAAAAATCTCCCAAAAGGAACCCTCACGACCATGCACATCGCCGACCGCGTCACTCAACTGCCCGAATACCCGTTCGTCACGATCTCACGCACGATCGCGGACAAGCGGGCACAGGGCATCGACGTGATCTCATTCGGGATTGGCGATCCTGACCGGGAGACGCCGGGCTTCATCCTGGACGCGCTGGATAAGGGGACACGCAATGCACCGAACCACCGCTACCCGGAATCTGAGGGTCTGCCGGAGTTTCGAAAGTCGGTAATCGACTGGTACGGACGCAGGTTCGGGGTGGCGCTCAATCCGGAGACCGAGGCGATCAGCCTCATCGGCGCAAAAGAGGGCATCGGCCACGCGGCGCTGGCATTTCTGAACCCGGGCGACATCGCGATCATGCCGGATCCGGCTTACCCGGTGTACGACGTCGGAACGATCTTCGCCGGGGGCGTCAGCTATAAAGTTCCGATGCACGAAGAGGCCGGATGGCAGTTGGACCTCGACGACATCCCGACCGAGGTCGCCGACAAAGCCAAAATCCTCTGGCTGAACTACCCGAACAATCCGACGGGCAGCATCGCGTCGATCGAGTACTTCCAAAAGGTGGTCGAGTTCGCCAAAGCGCACGATCTCATCGTCCTGCACGACAACTGCTACAGCGAGGTCACGTACGACGGCTACGATGCCCCCAGTTTCCTTCAAGCCGACGGCGCAATGGACATCGGAATGGAGTTCCACTCTCTGTCCAAGACCTTCAACATGACCGGATGGCGCGTCGGCGCTGCCGTCGGAAACGCCGACCTTGTAGAGGCGCTCCGTGTGATCAAGTCCAACCTGGACTCCGGCGTGCCCCAGGCCGTTCAAGAGATGGCGATCGAAGCTCTCAACAACCACGGCGACTGGGTTATCGAGAACAACCGGGGATATCAAGCCCGGCGCGACAAGGTCGTCGATGCGCTGCGATCCATCGGATTGGCCGTTATCGCTCCGCAGGCAGGACTGTATGTCTGGACACGCGTTCCGGAGGGCTATTCGTCAGAAGGGTTCGCCAATGCGCTGCTGGAAGAACGAGACATCGTCGTGACGCCGGGTAGCTCGTACGGCGAGGCAGGCGAGGGTTATATTCGGTTATCGCTTACCCTTAGTGATGACAGGGTGGACGAAGGGCTCTCCCGTCTGCAGGACTGGAAGATCCCGCCGCCGCCCACTAACTAGAGCACTAGTAGGTCTGGAGTAGCCCGAACAGCTTGGCCAAATCCTCAAGAATCAGGACGTCGAGGCGCCAGGAACGCGTCATCGTCGTTAGCGCACAGGTCCGCAGACAGAAATCAGTCTGGCCGGTCGAAGACTCGCTTGATGAACTTGCGTCGCTCGCCGAGGCATGTGGCGCGGAAGTTGTGGGACGGATGTCCCAGATGCTCAACAAGTACTCGCCGCTCTACATCGGCAAGGGCAAGATCGACGACGTGCTAGATGTCATTCACGCCGAGGGCGCCGACACCGTCATCTTTGACGACGAGCTCAAACCGTCCCAGCAGCTTCGACTTGAGGACCTTCTCAAGGTCAAGGTGATCGACCGCAGCACACTGATCCTGGATGTGTTCGCTCGGCGCGCGCGTTCCTCCGAGGGTAAGTTGCAGATCGAGCTGGCGCAGAGCGAGTACCTGCTGCCACGACTCGCGGGGCAATGGTCTCACCTTGAAAGACTCGGTGGCGGGATCGGAACCCGTGGCCCGGGTGAGACGCAGATCGAGACCGACCGAAGGCTTGTCCGCAACAAGATTTCGCGCATCAAGAAGGAACTCAAGAAGGTTCGGGTGCGACGTGAGGGCCAGCGCAATAACCGTCGGCGTTCCAAACTCGGCGTAGCGGCTTTTGTGGGCTACACGAACGCCGGGAAGAGTGCGCTTTTCAACAAACTCACGTCGTCCGATGTGATGGAGAGAGATCAACTTTTCTCCACGCTGGACACGACGACCCGCCAGATTCACCTTCCTTCAGGCGCGCCGGCGACCATCTCGGATACGGTTGGGTTTATCTACAAATTGCCGCCGATCGTTGTGGAGTCGTTTGGAGCAACGCTTGAAGAGCTGGAAGAGGCCGATGTACTGGTGCACGTGGTGGATGCGAATTCCGAGTACTCGGAGCGGCAGATCGAGGTCGTGGACAGGATTCTGGACGACATGGATCTATCGCACGTGCCACGAATCCTGGTCCTCAACAAGATGGACCTTCTCACCGACGATGAACCGGATCAGCCCGCCGCTGAGACACCCGTAAGTGTCAACAGCGATGGCGATCTGGCAGCGTCTAACGGCGATTTATCCGAAACAGGATCCGGCCTCATCGGACGAGACCCGGCGGAATTCGGCGGAGACCTGCGAGGCGAGATTTCTTGCGTCGTGCTAGCGTCCGCAATCAAGGGCTGGGGCATCGACAGGCTCCGGCACGCGATCGACGACGAGCTGAAGTCGGCCGCAGAGCGAGTTGCGCTGGTGGCAGAAGCGGTCGGTTAGGGACTGGATTCTGCCGGATAGTAATTCTGGCGGGATTCCGAGAGTCAAAACGACTGAACTGTCATCCTGAGCCGAGGCGAAGGATCTCCCGGCACGCACTCCGCGGCGTTTGTATCCGGAACTTGTCCCGCATCCTGCGCATTCTCCCGCTGGGAGATCTCAATCTGAACCGGAAACCCACCCTGAGGCTCTCGAGGGGTCCAGATGTGGAATCCGTCCATACAACCCGCCATTTCCGCCCGCACGAAAATCCGTCCCGAGAACACCATCCCAAACAAACAAGCAAGGACCACCCAATGCCCGGCTACCCCGATGCGCCGTTCCCGGCCCGGCCCTTTTATTCATGTGATGCAGACGGCCTCGTGGTGATCGACCAGGCCGATATGTCGCAGCTACTTAGAGGCGGCGATGTCGAGGCGTGGATGCGGCTCGAGACCGGTCCCGGGAACGTGATCGACGGAACACCGCTGAAGGTCGAAGATCAGGCCGGTGCCCGAGTCACGCTGCGCTGCGGGACCGGCACAATCGAGATCGATTTCGAAGAAGAAACGGCTAAAAAAATCGACGAAAACGGCCGCGCGTACGTCTATATGGGCCCGTTAGACGAGGCAAACGAAGGCAACGGCTGGATGCCCCTCAAGTGAACGGGGGTAGCGCTTACTTGCCCCAGAACTCTATTGCGTGGCCGTCCGGGTCTGAGACGTAAAGGTGTAGCGAGCCGTCGCCGTGCGGCATTGGGCCTGCGATCGGGAGTCCGGCTGCTGTCAGGCGGTCTGCGAGTGGCTGTACCTCGTCCTGTGCGATCGCCATTACGAGGTGCGCCTGGCCGATGTTGTTGCCGAAGTAGTCGCCATAAGAGCCGTCGAGGTAGTCGCTGGACCAGATTCCGGGTTCCCACAGCCCGAGGAAGTGATCGGGCCCGACCTGGATGATGGTGCTGCCGGACGGGGGCGTGTATGTGTCGAAGTGCGCCTCGGTGTATCCGAGCAGGTCGACGTAGAACTTCTTGGATGCGGCGACGTCCTGGACGACAATGGCGACTTCAGCAAATCCCAGTGATCGCATTTATTTGGTCCTCTCAGTGTGTCTTTTGTTCGGTTGTTGTTTAGATCGGCTAACGAGCTCTATATCTGCGGTAACGGTGTTCCATCGGCATCAAGAATCCCGGCCTCAATTAAGGCATGCCGAATCTCCGCCGTCTGCGCGTCTGTCAGTGGAAGGTTTGGGAGTCTGGGAACCGTTCCTTCGTATCCGAGCAGGTTCAGGCCGGTCTTCTGGACGCCGACACCCCATGCCATGCCCAGGTAGTCCATGTGGTTGATTCGATCCTGCATCTCCCTGGCCTCGGCGTACCGGCCGTCAAGGCAGGCCTGGATGATGTCACGGGCGATATGCGGACCCCAGTTGCCAAACAAGAGGCAGGCTCCGACGGCGCCGATGATTCCGCCCGGCATTAGCAGCGTTCCGTTACAGGTCCAGAACTTGACGGCGCCGTTTACGAACGGCGACATACGGCATTCGTACCGGTAGTTCAGCGACATGATGTAGGCGAACACATTGTCGAACGCCGTGATGTCTGAGAGTTCGTCCGAGGTCACGTCGACGCCCATCGCTGTTTTCGGCTGGTGGATGATTATCACCGGCACAGGGCTGCCCGCAGTTACCTGCTCGAAATAGTCTTGAATCGGCGCCTGACGGCCGCCATCTCCCACTCGCGGGGGAATTCGCACACGCACGATGTCGGCTCCGGCCTCCGCGTACAGGTTCGCCAGTCGGACGGCCTCGGTGGGCGAAAGCGCATCGATGCCGGCGATAACGAACTTTCGATCGGCATGGGCATCGACCACGGTCTTGATGGAAGAGACCTTTTCCGGCTCGCCCATGTGAAACTCTTCGCCGCCGTAACTGCCGACAACGAATCCCGAGAGAGCCGTGCCGCAAAACCTGTCGATGTTGCGGGCAAGGGCGTCGAGGTCAAGCGACTCGTCGTCTCGGAACGGCATGTTCGTCGGGGCGACGATGATCGGGTCGGTTGTCGGAATGGGCATATGTAATCCCTGGCGGCTTGTCGGTCGGATGGAGCCCGCGATCCTGAACGGGCGCAGGCGCTAGCGGAATCGGCCCGTCAGGAAATCGGAGGTGCGCCGGGATTGTACCCCCGCGTTGAGAGGACACACGGTGACGTGAATGGAGGGAGGTGCAAGAGGCAGGGCAGGCGTCTGACTACGATAAGAACAACGTCGCACTATAGTAGTTATGTCAATTACGAAGTACCACTTCCGATAAGCATCCAATCCTCACCCGGTCACCTTTCAACCGTATCTCCACAATATGAGGTCGTCCTGAAACGCCCCTTTACGCGCCTCACGATCACGCCCCCCTGAACCCGGATGCTCTGCTGCTTCGTATCGTCCTGTGTAAACATCGCATCTAACGGGCGTGCACCGAGCGCTATCACGCACCTCGCCACGGCGTCAGCGTGCTACGCTCGAAGCAATCGTCGTCGACCGAATGGTCGTCGGCCTTTTTGTTTCAGCCCACCATCGTAATTAAGTCAGCGTGCTTAACTGACTGGCCCAAGAGGTAACATCGAACGTCATGTTGAAGAGTCTCATGCGCTGGAGCCCACTGATTATCGGCGTGTTTATGGTGCTCGCCGTGGCGTGTTCTAGGGGCGGCGACGGTGAAAACACATCTCCGGTTGACGACGGCGAACTGCCGGGTCGCGACAGGCTGATAGCGACGGCAAGCCCGTTGCCGGTACTCGACACCCCGGGGGACATTCCCGAGGGGCTGGAGCCGGTCTGGGAGACGTTCGCCATGATCGCTCGTGAGTATGTTGAGCGGGAGAACATCGACCCGGAAATACTGGCACGTGGCGCTATCCGAGGGCTGCTGGATGCGCTGGATGATCCGTACACCTCATATGTGACGCCAGAGGGATTCGAGCGGCAACTCGAGTCCTTCCAGGGCGATTTTGAGGGCATTGGCGCGCAGATAGACAACACACCGGATGGCCAGCGCATCATCGTAGTCGCCCCGATTCCAGACACTCCGGCGGAACGTGCCGGGATCAAGTCCGGAGACATCATCCTCGCCGTAGATGGTGAGGATACCGAGGGCTGGAGCGTGATCGACGCCGTGAATAGGATTCGCGGCGAAGGCGGCACGCCGGTCGTGCTCACGATTCAGCGGCTTGGAGAGCTTGACCCTATTGAAGTGACGATCATCCGGGGCACGATTCCAACGGCGAGTGTTTTCCTGCGTGACCTGCATGATGGCGACGGCAACCCCGAGGACCCGCCTTACTCGATAATCAGGATCACGCAGTTCACGGAGCGAACGCCTGAGGAGCTGCGAGCGGTCATTCAGGATGTGAAAGAGGCAAAATCCCGGGGGATCATCCTGGACGTACGCTCCAACCCGGGCGGACTGCTGGAATCGACCGTAGACGTTGCGGCCGAGTTCTTGGACGGTGGGATGGTGACGTATGAGATCAACGGGCGCGGTGTCCGCAGGGACTGGCCGGCGGATTCGGGAGGCTCGGCGCTGGACATTCCGCTCGTGGTGCTCGTGGATGCATTCAGCGCCAGCGGCAGCGAGGTGCTTGCGGCGGCGCTGCAGGATCGTGGACGGGCCGCCATCATCGGCACCCAGACCTTCGGCAAAGGCTCGGTGAACATCCTTCGCGAACTTCAAGAGGATGACGGAGGGATCTACCTGACGATTGGCCGCTGGTACACGCCGAACGGTGGTCTGATTGAGGGCGAGGGCGTGATACCAGATGTGACGATCGAGTTGCCGTTCGACTCCGAGGTTGACCTACAGCTTGAGGCCGCTGTCGAGCAGCTCAACTTCCAGTTGTCGATCGTGCAGGTGGGTTAGCGATGCCCAGGCGCGTGGTTGGCCGTGAGCGAACGGCGGTGACGGACGTCGGTACGCGGTACAAGACAATCGCACAGAATCGTCGCGCCCGATTCAATTACGACATCGGTGAGCAGTTCGAAGCCGGGATTGTTCTCAGCGGGACGGAGATCAAGTCTGTGCGTGAGGGCCGGGTCAATATCGCCGAGGCGTACGCTCGCATTCGTGACGGCGAACTGTGGCTTATGAACGCGCATATCGCAGAGTTCAAGGGTGCCAGTCACTACTCAGAGCACGACACGCTGCGGCCCCGAAAACTTTTGATCCACAAGAGAGAGTTGCGACGGCTGGAGCTGGAGCTTGGCCGGGAGCGTTCAACGCTGGTCCCGCTACGCCTGTATCTGAAGGATCACCACGCCAAGGTGGAGATCGCCGTTGCAAAGGGTCGTCGCCAGTACGATCGGCGTAACGCGATCAAGGAGCGG
>Ga0066376_10000428_pt1 | contig 38827 bp, 41 predicted proteins | sample Knorr_S15_td_Bot_FD_77009 | JGI IMG/M metagenome (GOLD analysis project Ga0066376, IMG submission 77009) | Marine microbial communities from Southern Atlantic Ocean transect - Knorr_S15_td_Bottom_ad_5009_LV_A | ecosystem: Environmental > Aquatic > Marine > Oceanic | place: Southern Atlantic... | reverse complement strand
TTACATAAAAGATTATGAGAGATTGCTAGCAAAATAGCACTTGTATTTGCACTGTGATGCTATTATCACAAAAATGTAGAATGATTGTTCTCATCATATGATTAAATTGTTTAGTATCAGTAATTTAGCAATTCTAAATCAAATTAACGCTTCATTTATCTGTCTGTTGAATGATCGATAATTCAGTAATTTGTAATATAGCGGTCAATTTCCGCTCACGGATGACATATGTTTAATACGATCCTTATAGCCAATCGTGGTGAAATTGCCTGCCGAGTTATACGCACCGCCCGACAAATGGGTATCAAAACTGTCGCGGTTTATTCCGAAGCTGATCAAAATGCACTTCACGTAGACATGGCAAGCGATGCTGTTCTCATCGGCCCGCCGCCAGCTGCTGAGAGTTATCTCCTCATTGATGCCATTATGGAGGCGATTGAGGAATCCGGCGCCGATGCTGTACACCCGGGCTATGGCTTTTTATCCGAAAACGCCGAATTTGCTGAGCGCTTGAAAGAAGCCGACATCACTTTTATTGGCCCTGGTCCAGAGGCCATGCGGGTTATGGGCGATAAAATTGCATCTAAATTGTTTGCCGAGAAGGCGGGTGTGCCGACTGTTCCAGGACATGCCGCACCAGTCACCAGCGTCGCAGACGCTAAAAAGATTGCCACAAAAGTCGGCTATCCGGTCATCTTGAAAGCGTCGGCTGGCGGCGGCGGCAAAGGCATGCGCATGGTCGAGAAAGAGTCGCAGATCGAAGAAGGTTTGCGCGCTTCCACCGCCGAAGCTGTCAGCAGTTTTGGTGACGACCGGGTCTTTGTTGAAAAATTTATCACCAATCCACGTCATATCGAAATCCAGGTCTTGGCTGACAGTTATGGCAATTGCGTTCATTTGGGCGAGCGCGAATGTTCCATCCAACGACGTCATCAAAAAGTCATAGAAGAGGCACCGAGCCCTTTTGTTGATGAAAAGATGCGGGCTGAGATGGGTGCGCAAGCCGTCGCCTTAGCCAAAGCCGTAAACTATCAGTCGGCTGGTACCGTCGAGTTTATTGTTGATTCAGATAAAAATTTCTATTTTCTCGAAATGAACACCCGGCTTCAGGTCGAGCATCCGGTCACGGAATTGGTTACCGGCCTCGATTTGGTTGAGCAAATGATCAAAGTTGCCGCAGGCGAGAAGCTGGAGTTTGATCAGGATGGCGTTGAGATTTCTGGCTGGGCGATGGAATCCCGGCTTTATGCGGAAGATCCGACACGTGGATTTCTGCCGGCGATTGGCCGCCTGATTGAATATCGCGAGCCGCTTACCGGTGTATTTGGTACTCAAAAGAATGTGCGCGTAGACGGCGGAGTCACTGAAGGCGACGAAATCACGCGTTTCTATGATCCGATGATTGCCAAGCTCATTACAAATGGCGATAGCCGGGATGAAGCCATCAAGCACATGCAGCGTGCTCTTGAGGAATACTATGTGCGGGGTGTTGGCAACAATCTTGGATTTTTATCGGCCGTTATGGCGCATCCGCGTTTCATCAAAGGCGATATAACAACGAACTTCATTGCTGAAGAATTTGGTGAAAGCTTTGTGCCGGAAAAAACACCGCATGAGGATTTTGGCATGTTGGCCGCCATCGCAGCGATGATGCATCGCCGCGAAGTGGAGCGGAACAATCGAATTACCGGGCGTACCGATAATGGGGCGCCGCTCGCGCGAGAACAATTTGAATATGGCGATGAATGGATGGCTATCGTTAATGGTGAAAGTCATCCGATTCGGATAACGGTTTCTGAAGATGACAAAGTTGAAGTCCATGCAGATGGTAAAAACTATGTCATCGATTCTGAATGGCGACCGGGTCGCACATTGTTCACCGGCACTGTAAATGAGGAAGATATTTGCATGCAGGTGGAGCGTACCGGAACCGGTTTCCGAGTTCGTCACGCTGGCTATCTTGGTGAAATTCGCATCATGTCATCTTTTGCGGCAGAACTTCTCAACCGGATGCCTGCTAAAAAAGTAGCCGATACATCGAAGCAATTAATTTCACCGATGCCGGGACTTCTCATTTCGATAGATGTCGAAGTCGGCCAGGATGTCAAAAGCGGCGAGGCGCTGGCTGTCGTCGAGGCAATGAAGATGGAAAATCAACTTTTTGCCGAACGCGATGGCATCGTGGCTAAAATTTATCTGGAGCCGGGCGATAGCCTCGACGTAGGTCAACTCATTCTTGAATTAGAGTAAATTGGTGTCCGAAGTTGCCGTTAATGTCAGAATTGAGGGGCGCGTCCAAGGCGTTTGGTATCGCGGCTGGACCGTTCAAGTTGCAACAGAACTAGGCGTCTCAGGTTGGGTCAGAAACCGGCGTGATGACTCGGTCGAAGCCGTCTTTTCAGGCACCCAAACTCAAATCGATAAAATTATTGAAAAATGTCACTCAGGGCCATCAGCAGCGCGTGTTGATCGGGTAATTGTCAAAGACGAAACTGGTACTATTGAGCCTGGATTTAAGTATCTTCCGACATTGTAAGTACCCGTAAGATAGGGCTTTTATCCTTCCCAGGAATAGACATCTGTCAGCGCATTAATGCGGGCGAGTTCCAAAGCTTCTGTTGCATGCTCAAGGATGGTTTCGACACTTTCTTCACCGCCAATTGGGGCGATGCCCATATAGGTTTCCAATTTTACTTGGGTTCCATCTTTCATTTTAAGCAGGCTGCCGGAAACTTTGCCGTGAAGGCGCTTGATTACCTGTTCTGCTACCGTGATATCGGTGTAGGGCAGACAGATTAAAAATTGATCATTGTCAATACGGTAAAGCTGATCATAAGGACGCAGCTGATCGGATATAGTGACAGTAAATTCAACCAACACTTCAGATCTACTATTTTTAACAGGCGCGCCACCACGGCTAGCGAAATCCGAAAGCTCGCAAATCACGACTGTCGCGGCCTGGTCCATACGCTTTACGCGTTCGCGTTCGGCTTCAATGTAGTCACGCATTGCGGTTACATCACCAGCGCCCGTGGGATCATCAATTTGGGCGACCTGAAACAGCGATTCCCGTTGCAACTTAAAAGTCATTTCGTTAAAAGCGGCGGCAGATTCCATAAATTCTTTATATTCAGCCGGCGGGAATTTTCCAGTTTCATTTAATTTTTCTGCCAATTGGAGCGCATGAGATTGAAGTGCCGCGAGGCTAAACCCAAGCGCTGGATAGGCCGGGCTATCCCCAAAAACATCTTGAGCCTAACCGTAATACCATTTTCGAAATGGGATTTGGATATCGTCTTCGGCGGTCGAGATTGCCTCACCGTTCATCGCAGCGCCCAAAACTTGCAGATGCCAGTCCTTCATCCAGGTGATGTGATCTGAAACCGCATCTTCGAGACGCCGTAATTCTTGGCGAAGCTTTTCCGGTGTTTTTAGCTCGTTGCTCATAAATCAATTACTCTCAAGAAAACTTCTTTAGGAAAGTTGATTTGAGAACAGTGTCCACGTCTTCCATAGAGCAATCAATTCCCAGGTCCGTCAGTGACGTTACGCCGTAGTCGGAAATGCCGCAAGGAACGATCCCGGAAAAATGCTCTAGCTCGGGATTTACGTTAATGGCTATTCCGTGAAATGTGACCCAATGACGGACTCGAATACCGATCGCAGCGATTTTCCTTTCTGAGCCTTCAGTAGCTCCTGGAACCCAAATGCCGACCCGGCCTTCCCGGCGTTCTCCGGTGACACCAAACTCAGCCAGACTGTCGATCACCCAGGCTTCCAGATCGCGCACAAATTGCCTGACATCGGCACCGCGCGTTTTGAGATCGAGCATGGTGTAGACGACGCGCTGGCCGGGGCCGTGATAGGTATATTGGCCGCCGCGGCCAACTTGGTGAACCGGGAAACGGTTCGCGTCGAGTAAATCTTCCTCGCGAGCGCTGGTGCCGGCGGTGTAGAGGGGAGGGTGCTGCAGGAACCATAACAGTTCAGACTGGCTACCATCGTGAATGCCGGCAACGCGCGCTTCCATAGCCGCTAAAGCCGTCTCATAATCTACCAGATCAGCGCTCGTCTGCCATTCCAGGCTCGAATTTTGCGTTATCGTATCCATCGTAAGTGTTGGTTTATTGCCAATCACCAAAAGTTTCAACCATTGAGGTGTTTTGATCGCCCGAATTGCTTGATTACCACCAGCCGATTTGCTATTCCCCACCCCTCAACATTGGAGCTCTTTCAAGGGCTGTTACCAACCAATGGGGTCTAAAGTGCGGACGTGGCGGAACTGGTAGACGCGCAGCGTTGAGGTCGCTGTCCTCGCAAGAGGGTGGAAGTTCGAGTCTTCTCGTCCGCACCAATATTTTTAGAACCTAATCCGCCTGAAATAGTTCGATGACATTTCCTGAAGGGTCTTCGCATAGAATTTGGCTGCCGCCCGGGCCAGATAATATTTCATTGCGAAACGTCACACCTTTTCCCCGCAATTCCTCGACTAGCGCAGCCAGTTCATCGACAATGATGCAGACCCTCTCAACCAGTTGATGTTGTTCTTCATCAACTTTAAATTTTCCAGTATGTGTCACAAATACGCAGTTTGTATTCGGATCAATAATATAACTGTCTGCCATACGCCTTCATTTATTGTTTTTGGATAAAAATTTGAGGAGGGTTCAGCATACTCGGTTATTCCGGAGTGGAAATTGTTTTTTGTCTTTGAATATTGGAAAACCTTGGGAAAATCCTTTAGTGAATCCTAGTAGAAGTTATTGTTTTTAGTGCATAATCAATGCATTAGTAAGGAATACATGCAGGAGAAACTCGTGGCTGACAAACTAGATCAAGAAGCGCTCGATTATCATCGCTATCCTACACCGGGTAAAGTTGCTGTCGTAGCCACCAAACCTCTCGCCAATCAGCACGATTTGTCACTGGCATATTCACCGGGCGTTGCCGCGGCTTCCATGCTAATATTTGATGATCCCGCAGAGGCCGCTAATATGACGTCGCGTGGCAATTTGGTCGCCGTGATTTCCAACGGTACCGCTGTTTTGGGACTTGGCAACATTGGTGCTCTGGCCTCCAAACCAGTCATGGAAGGTAAAGCAGGGCTGTTCAAAAAATTTGCCGGCATCAATGTGTTCGATATAGAAGTCGATGAGACTGATCCTGAAAAATTTATCAATATAGTCGCGGCCCTGGAGCCAACTTTTGGCGGCATAAATCTCGAAGACATCAAAGCGCCTGAATGTTTTGTCATTGAGGCTGCTTTAAAAGAGCGCATGAACATCCCGGTGATGCACGATGATCAACATGGCACGGCGATCATCGTCGCTGCCGCTATCCGCAATGGATTAAAAGTAGTTGATAAGAAATTAGAAGATGTGAAAATCGTTTGCTCGGGCGCTGGTTCTGCCGCACTCGCCTGCCTTGATCTGTTGGTAAAGCTTGGCGCAAAAAAGAAAAATATTTTTGTGTCGGATATTGCCGGTGTGATTTATGAGGGCCGCACAGAAGAAACCAATGAATATAATGTGCGTTACGCCCAAAAAACCAAAGCCCGCACGCTCGGCGATGTGATTGACGATGCCGATGTATTTCTGGGGGTGTCGGCTCCCGGTGTGCTCAAGCCTGAAATGGTCAAGAAAATGGCGGCGCGTCCCTTGATCCTCGCCTTGGCAAATCCAGAGCCGGAAATCCGCCCAGAAGAAGTCAAGAAAGTCCGCGATGATGCCGTGATAGCAACCGGCCGTACTGACTATCCAAACCAGGTAAATAATGTTTTGTGCTTTCCGTTTTTGTTTCGAGGTGCTCTTGATGTTGGCGCAACTGCGATCAATGACGAAATGAAAATGGCCTGCGTTGATGCCTTGTGTAAGTTGGCTGAGGCGGAATCAGATGAAACGGTTGTCAAAGCCTATGGTTTGCAAGAGCTAAATTTCGGACCGGAATATCTCATACCTAAGCCGTTTGATCCGAGGTTGCTGGTCGAGATTGCGCCCGCTGTTGCGAAAGCCGCCATGGAGTCGGGTGTTGCGACGCGTCCAATAGAAGACTTTGATGCTTATCACCAAACGCTCAATGAGTTTGTTTTCCGCTCGGGCTATGTGATGAAGCCGGTCTTTGATCAGGCTCGCACAAATCCAAAACGGGTTGTCTATGCCGAAGGAGAATCGCAGCGCGTGTTGCGTGCCGTTCAAAACTGTATCGATGAAGGGCTCGTGAAGCCGATCCTTATTGGTCGCCGAAAAGTTGTTGCCCTTCGAATTGAACAGCTTGGCTCACGGCTCGAAATTGATAAAGACTTCGAATTGGTTGATCCAGAGCGAGATGATCGCTACCGCGAATATTGGGAACTTTATCACTCATTGATGAGCCGTCATGGTACTTCCGTGAACGAAGCTCGAACGATTGTGCGTACCAGCCCGACGGCAATTGCCGCATTGATGGTTAGGCGCCGTGAGGCTGACGCTATGATTTGCGGGGCAACCGGGCGATATACGGAACATCTTCCCCATGTAATTAATATCATTGGTTTGAAATCTGGGGCCAGCCGGGCGGCATCGATGGGCATGTTGGTGGTGCCAAAAGGTACCTATTTTTTAGTTGATCCATACGTTAATCCTGGGCCCACCGCAGAGCAGATTGCTGATTTTACCGTTTTGGCGGCACAAAATATTCGGCGATTCGGCATTACGCCAAAGGCCGCTCTATTGTCTCATTCCAATTTCGGCAGTTCTAACCGACCGACCGCCCGCAAAATGCGCGATGCAGTTGAACTTATACGCAAGCTTGATCCCGAGCTTGAAGTCGATGGTGAGATGCATGCCGATACGGCGCTTTCGGAAGATATTAGAAATAAGTTGGTCGCAGATTCTCCATTGACGGGATCTGCCAATTTATTAGTTATGCCGTCACTGGATGCAGCAAATATCGCCTACAATTTGGTGCGGAAACTTGCAGATGGTGTTGCTGTTGGTCCAATGTTGTTGGGGATGAAGCAGCCCGCCCATATCCTTCAAGAAGGCGTAACCGCCCGGGGCATCATCAACATGACTGCCGTTGCGGTCGTCGAGGCGCAAAGTGAAACCGATGGGGAGTTGCCACTTTGACCGAAGAGACAGTCATTGGCGTCCAGAATTCTGGTGCGACCACTGAACTGACTTCTGACTTTATTTCCGCCATTAATCTCGCCCTTGATCAAAATGATACCGCCGATGCCAAATCCTTGGCGCAGTCGCTTCATTATGCAGACCTCGCCGATCTTTTAGAAAATCTTGCACATGTCCAGCGTAAGGAACTCGTCGAAGCGCTGAGATCTGATTTTGATCCAAATGTGCTGGCCGAACTGGATGAAACCGTTCGCGAACGCGTCGTTGATCAACTTGGCATTAGCCAAGTTGCCGAAGCCATTGCCGAAATGGAAACTGATGATGCGCTCGAAGTCGTCGAAGAGCTTGACGCAGATGAGAAAAAAGTCGTGCTCGAGGCTCTGCCGGTCGATGAGCGAGCATTTATCGAAGAGGGGTTGTCGTATCCAGAGGACAGCGCTGGTCGACTGATGCAGCGCGAAGTCGTGGCGGTTCCAATGCATTGGAAGGTCGGAGACGCTATTGACTATATGCGCGATACGGTAGATTTGCCGATCGACTTTTTTGACATATTCCTTGTCGATCCGACGCATAGTCCTGTCGGTACGGTGCCGATCAGCCGAGTGATGCGCAGCCAGCGCGATATCCCGCTTTCAGATGTGATGCGAAAACACATCAAAATTGTGCCGGTTGACATGGATCAGGAAGAAGTTGCTTTCCTTTTCCGGCAGCGGGATTTGATCTCGGCGCCAGTTGTTGATGACAGCGATCGTCTTGTCGGCGTGATTACGGTTGATGACATTGTCGATGTTATCGATGAGGAGCACGAAGAAGATATCATGCGGCTTGGCGGTGTCGGCGAGGAAGATGATCTGTATTCAGCCGTCATCGATACCATGAAGTCACGATTTACCTGGCTGCTGATCCATTTGTTTGCCGCGATGATCGCAGCATATGTCATTAGTTTTTTTGCCGACACCATCGAAGAGATGGTTGCCCTGGCTATTTTGATGCCAATCGTCGCCGCGATGGGCGGAACGGCGAGTGTGCAAACGCTGACCGTTGCTGTCCGTGCCATCGCCATGAAAGAGCTAACAATGTCCAACGCCTACCGGACAATTGGTAAGGAGGTCGTGGTTGGCATATTGAACGGCGTGATATTTGCCGTGATCATCGGCGCGTTTGCCTGGGGTTGGTTTGGCAACCCGGCGCTTGGCGGTGTGATCGGCCTGGCAATCGTGATCAATCTCATTGTTGCAGGTTTTGCCGGCAGCGCCTTACCGATTTTGCTACAGCGCATGGGGTTTGATCCCGCTGTGGCGTCGAGTGCTTTTCTGACATCAATCACCGATGTTGTCGGCTTTTATGTGTTCCTCGGGCTGTCCGCCAGTCTTCTGCTCTGATGTCTTCTACAATTGTTTGCTGGAATGTAAACTGGGCGAAGCCATCAAGTGAGCGCGGCGATGAACTCAAAAAAAGAATACTGCGCCAAAAGCCTGAAATCGTTTGTATCAGCGAAAGCTATATTGGTTATCTCGAACACAGCGGCCACTCAATTTATTCGGCAGAAGATTATGGCTATGACATTATCTCAGGGCGGCGAAAGGTTTTTCTATGGAGCCAAAACCCGTGGCGTGAAGTCGACGATATGGGTCACTTGGAAATGCCGACCGGTCGATTTGTCTCGGGCATTACTCAAACATCGGTTGGTGAAGTGCGGGTGCTGGGTCTATGCATTCCTTGGCAAATGGCTCATGTAACGACAGGACAGAAAAATTGCGCGCCGTGGGAGGTGCATTTGAGTTACCTGCGCGGCTTGATAAAAATGTTGGTCGAGCTTGATAATGATCTGCCGATCATAATTGTTGGTGATTTTAATCAGCGATTGCCAGGAGGCCGCCAACCTTGGAAAGCTTATGAGCTTTTGGATATGTTGCTTTTCGATCGTTTTAATATTTGGACGTCCGGCGAAGTTAAAGGTTTGGAGCGCCAACCCGTTTGTCATGTGGGCGGATCGCTCGACTTAAAAGTTGAGCATGTTTCTGGAAGAACTCGTCTAAATAAATCAAATAAAGAGCTCACCGATCATGACGGCCTGGTCTGCCGGTTCAGTCTCGCTTGAGTGTTATTAAGGCTATTTATCGACTGTCGATAAATAAAGAACTGTACCCGGTACCATTCAATTTATTGTTTAGAATCAATGCTATGGATATGCGGTCTTGATCCGACGATCGATTACAGAGGCATTAACCTTGAGATTTAGTTGCGCCAAAGATGGAGCTTTGTTTCGCGCGCGTCATCGACTTCGGCAATTTCATCGGCAGAATTGTACGGTACCACAAAAGAGTTGCTGATGAAGAGGGTATCGGGTTTCATTTCAGCCACAACTTTTTCGTATAAACGCGGCATTGGTTGCGGCGATAAAAATGCATAGGCGACATCATAGCGGGACAAATCTTCTTTCCAGAAATCACCGTATTTTAAAATGACGTTCCGACTGCCGGTTAATAATCGTCGAAGCCAGGAGAGGAGAAAGGGAAGGGGGGCAGACCCAATCCCGGTGAACGTCATGTCGGGTCTTTGGCGCGCGAGATACAAAAGCGCGCCGCCTATGCCGCAGCCGATGTCAATAAATTGCCCGCCTTTTTGGACAGGTAACAACTCGTTCAATGCTGCCCAAGTTGTCTTGTTTGTCAGGTAGAGCGGAACTCGATTACGCGCGGTGTTCCAATAGACGAGGAGCATTACAATAAAGATCAATAGGAATATCCACGGCGGTACCTGCCAGGCAGTTGCGATCAATGTTGCTGGCGGTAATAAGATTTGCACCGGCACCCACCAGATTGCGAGCCCCATTCGATGGCCGATAAAGCCAGCGACAATGCCTTGGACAAGTAAAGTTACAAGGGGATGGATGGTTTGCCCGGTGAGGGCGGTTGTCGAAAGCGCACCGGCAAAGGCGATCGCAAACCCTAAAATCTGAGACAGAAGAACGCGAAGCAGGGGTGTTGTCCACCAAGATGGTGGCGCAGTGTGTTGAGTGTTTTTAGAATTATCGCTCAAAACAATTGCTCGAAAAAGAAGCGGACTTCTTCACGCAACACGGCGCGGAGGATAATGTAGAGGCCTAATATTAACAGGCCGATAAAAAACACGCGGCGGAATTGGGGCTCAGGAATCCTTTTTCTGATTTTCTGGCCAAGCCACATTCCGGCAAATGCAGGAACAAGAGCCGCCGTTGATAACATCACAGTTTCCCGAGGTAAAAGCCCATGACCGCCGAGGGCGACGGCGAGCCCGATTGTCGCCAAAGTAAAGACGACGCCCATTGCCTGGATTAATACGTCGCGCTGCAGGCCAACCGCTTGAAGGTAGATAACCCCGGGCATGATGAAAGATCCCGTGAGGCCTGTGAGAAAACCGCTGAATACTCCAACGACTGGCGAAAGCCATGCCTCATGTTTGCCAGGAGGCGGTATCTGAGGTGTGAATAGAGAAACGCTTGCATAAGAGCAGATCGAAAGCCCAAGCAAACCGGATAGTAACGCGGCCTCTGACTTGACGAGGATGCTAGCGGCGAACCAAGTGCCGAAGAAAGCCGCAATCATCAAGGTGGCAAACTTTTTTGTCACGAATTTGAAATGTCCGCCGACGATGCCTTGCATTATATTTGTGCAAAATGTTGGGATTAACATAATCGTCATCGCATCTTTAAGACCGAGTGTTGCAGTCAATAACGCTAAAGAGACCGATGGCAGTCCTAAGCCGATGACGCCTTTGACCGTTCCGGCCAAGATAAAAGTCACTGTTATGATGATGAGCGTTTCTGGCGACCACATGTATTATTCTGACCGTTAAAATCCTGAATAAACCATAGTGCCGAGCGCGCTTCAATCCGTCCAGCTATTCATATGGAACGCTATAAAATGGTGGGCCAAAAATCGACACTTGAACAGTAACATTGTCAAAAACACATTGTTGAATATTACTGAAAGAATAATTGAGTACGTGGTTATTCATATGTTTGGAATTGATCCAATTGATACTTACTTGTTGATGGATAAAAAAATTAATTATTGCACTGCTTAATGAGTGACCCGTGGCCAGGCTAAAACAACCGCATAAATTGCTCTACGTTGAGGATGACCCAGAAGCGGCGGCAGTGTGCGTGGCTGTCTTGATCGATCTAAGCATATATGACGCTGATTTGAAGTTGGTGGCATGCAATTCAAAATCCAAACAAGATTTCGCGGAAATTTCACATTTGATGGAGCCCGGTACGCCTCTCAAAGATATTTTGGCGGGGTATACCGGTGAAGGCATTCCCCTTGATCGTCAAATGGAAATTTTTCAATCGTTCAACCGCATTGGACGCGAGAGCTCTGAGATTGAAGGAACTGGTATTGGATTAACCATTACAAAGCGGCTCGTTGAGGCAATGGATGGTAATATTGGTTTTGAAAGCAAATCAAATGAGGGATCTTCTTTCTGGGTAGAATTTAAGGAAAACGAAGCACAAGTAGATTGGCAGGATCAAATGCCAAACGAAGAAGATCAAGAAACGGATATTCACGTCAATAAAATTGAAGGCTCTATTCTCTACATCGAAGACAATCCGGCTAATGTGATGTTGGTACAAGAAATTGTCGCTCGTTTTACCAGCATGCAATTTCTGTCCGCCCCCAATGCGGAAACCGGAATTGAAATTGCTAAAAGATATGAGCCGGACGTCATCTTAATGGATATCAATTTGCCCGGCATGGATGGGATTGCAGCGCTGGCTCAGATACGGAAAATTGATCGTATCTCGAAAGTGCATGTTGTTGCTTTAAGCGCTGATGCAATGCCGCAGGAGATTGCTCGAGCCAAAAACGCTGGGTTTGAAGAGTATCTAACCAAACCCATCAAAGTTCCCGGATTGTTGGACGCTATCAAAAGATCCTGCGCAAATATCAGTTAAATTCGACAATATGGTCCAATTGATAATCTATTTGCCAACAGAGGCGCGCCCGATCGTATCTTGATCGGTGCCAAACCACACGGTATCCGTGGATTTGTGATAATGCATGTGGCGCACACTGCCGGCACCGGAGGGGATCGGTGTAATCGAGATGATTTTTTTTGCGCCGGATCAAAACCAACAAAAGTGTTGGGATCCACGCCGGTTTCAACCACCCAGACGCGGCCCCGCTTATCCACCGCCATCGCGTAAGGGTCGGAATCGCCGCCGCCCGGCAAAGCCCACTCATCGAGCTTGCCGCTTTTAGGATCAAGACGACCCAAATAGCTACGACGATAATCGGTGTAATAAATGCGGCCATCGGCTGTTGCATCTACGCGGCGCGGACGTGAGCCGGCGGCAACTCGATGTTCTGTCAATTTGAGAGTGAGGGGATCGACGGACGCCAATTTGTCGGTTCCGAGCAATGCCACCCAGGCCACGCCATTCGGTGCAACAATGATGCCGTAAGGCCGTGCGCGTGATATTGGGACTTTAATTAAATCAACTTTGCGGGACGCTATTGTCAGCCTTCCGACGATGTTACCCCATTGTGCTGTAAACCAGATATGTTTGCCGCTTTTATCAAAAACCAGCGTGTCAGGGTCCCTTGGGCTTTTGTTCGGCATTGATATTTTTTCGATCTTTCCAGTTGATGGATCATACCGACCGATATATCCCGAAAGATTGCCGCTATACCATACGATACCATCAGACCCGACGATGAGATTGTGGGGGCCTGGCTCATCATCCAAAGATTTTTTTGTCATTTTGTCGGTCGTTGGATTAAGGCGTGCGAGATATTGACCGCCTTGGTCGACAAACCAGACAGAATTTGCGCTTTCGGCAAACGGATCGCGCGACCGGCCCCCATATGCGACTTGCCATTCCTTGATCTCTATTGGATTTAGAGATTCAGCCGCGTCTGTGGTCTCAGCCAGTGAAATTAACGCAAACAAAATTAAAAAAATAATTCTCATAGCACCGCTATTTTAACGCACGAGACCGAGGGAGCAATTCCGTAAATCGACCCTCGCGTATAATTGTTCGTATTAGACTTCTCGTCTAAACATCAATGTCGGCGATTGTTAAATTCTTTGCTATTGGCATTAGTATTTTTAACAAATCTTGATGGGCTGGATGCGGGCCGTAGGCCGCCAATGCATCTTTGTCAGTCAATGTTATGACAGCGGCGTGAGAAATGTGGGGGGCGCGGTCAGAGAAGTTGTTGCCGATCTTCACTTCCAGGACACCTGGTATTTTATCTTTTAACGCAATGATGCCGGCCATCACTTCCTGCACCTCGGCGTCGGTGACCCCATCGTTGGTTTCAATAAGTACGAGATGTTCAACGGTCATGGCAGCTGCTCCCTCAAATGAAATTATGTCAGATCACTTAGAATAGGATATTTCATATCCCTTTGGCATTTCAAGCCAATCTAATGCTTCTTCTTCAAATTTGAAAACCTGATCAAGATTGGATTTAAATACACCAACCAAATCGACGTAAAGTTTGAGCAATAAATAGTGGCTCAAATTATCGCCTGTCAGGAAGGCCATTTTCCCCTGCCGAATACTGTTTGCCTTCACGTGATTTACGATCTCTTTTATATCTTCGATATCGAGAGAGTTTTTTGAAATTTGGGTGAGATCAACCAATAGCTGGCACTTCGGATGTGATTCTTCACGATGTGCCATATCGTCGATTAATCGTATGACCAATTCGCGGTTTATTTCACCGGAAAATATAGCCTTGAAAATCTGGGCGCCAAGGAACTCTGTTTCTATGATCTCGTACATTTGCCATCTTCCATTTTGGATGTTTTGGAACAAATTTATATGACTTTAGTTTCGTGACTAAATATAGGTACCCAGAAAGGAATTAGGTGTGATGAAGATCACAATAAGATTTGTAAAAATTGCAGGGTGCTCATGCGGCGAAAGAATATATGTATAATCCCCAGAAGAACCAACAACAGAATATGTTAAATAAATCAGTGACTTAGGTAAGTTGAATAAGTTTAATAACCTACACCTGCAAAAATCTAGATTTACAATCTTCGGAGCGAAATCAGGACCTTTCGATGACCGTGGTGTATGGGTTGCTCATGAATAGTGATTTCAAAGCGACCATCAAGCGACGCCATCTCATCTTTCGCCATTGGCAGGGAGATGCCGATTTGTGGCAATCCTATTGGCTCATTGGGGTTTTTGGCGGCTGGGCTTTTTGGACGATAATATTAAATCTGGTTGATTTTAAGATTTTGCCGGATTTGGCGGCTGTGATCATTCTTATTGGATATTCAATTTATGCAGCCGTTGGGATTTGGCGCTCCGCCTTCAATGTGAAATGCATCGGCTGGGCTTATATCACACGTGCCATAATTGTTGCTTCTGCGATTTTCTTTATTTTCGAGTTAATTCAAATTATCTAACATTTGTTCTGGCTCCAAACAATTTGATGGTTAAAATCGAGCCAAATTCGTAATCACATAGAATAAACCAAAAGAGACCTTAAAATGACCTCAGATCCTATTGTAATTGTTGGCGCGGCGCGTACCCCGATGGGAGGGCTGAGCGGTGATCTCGGCACAGTGCCTGCGGCAGAACTCGGCGCAACTGCTATCGCTGAGGCGATTGCCCGCGCTGGCATCGACGCCGGCGATATCGACGATGTTGTTATGGGTGTTGTGCTTGCCGCAGGGCAAGGGCAGGCACCGGCACGCCAGGCCTCGATCAATGCCGGAATTCCAAATCATATTGGCGCAACGACAATCAATAAAATGTGTGGCTCCGGCATGAAAGCAACGATGTTGGCACATGACAATATATTGGCAGGCTCATACGACATTATGGTCGCTGGTGGCATGGAGAGCATGACGAACGCGCCCTATTTGCTGCCAAATGCCAGAGGTGGAATGCGCATGGGCCACGGCGAAATCAAAGATCACATGTTTTTGGATGGGCTCGAAGACGCGTATGACGAAGGAACTTTGATGGGCGTTTATGCCGAGGCTACTGCCGAACGCTATCAATTTACCCGCGAGGCTCAAGACAGCTTTTCGATCACGTCGCTGGAACGTGCACAAAAAGCCATAAAAGATGGGACATTCGCCAAGGAAATTGCGCCGGTGACTGTAAAAACTAGGAAAGGTGAAACCATTGTTGATACGGATGAGCAACCCGGCAAGGCGATGCCGGAAAAAATACCGACTCTCCGTCCGGCTTTTGCCAAAGATGGAAGTGTGACGGCGGCGAATTCCAGCTCGATCTCAGACGGCGCAGCGGCGTTGATCCTCATGCGCCAATCAGAAGCTGAAAAACGTGGCTTAAAACCGTTGGCCATCATTCAGGCGCATGCAACACATGCTCAGGAACCAGAGTGGTTTACGACAGCGCCGATCGGAGCAATCAAAAAGGTCCTCGATAAAGCTGGTTGGGATAAAGACGAAGTTGATCTCTACGAAATCAATGAGGCATTTGCCGTTGTCACGATGGCTGCCATGCAAGATTTGGGATTGCCTGCTGACAAAGTAAATGTTCACGGCGGCGCTTGCGCCTTAGGCCACCCGATCGGGGCGTCGGGAGCCCGCATCATTGTTACTCTTATAAACGCGCTTGAAAAATACGATATGGCCAAGGGTGTTGCGTCGCTTTGTATTGGCGGCGGTGAAGGCACTGCCATCGCCATTGAACGTATTTCTTAATCAAATTCGAGAATTATTACATGCCAACCGCTTTAATAACGGGGGCCAACCGAGGCCTTGGACTTGAATTTACCCGTCAATATGCCGCCGATGGCTGGAAAGTGTTGGCAACCTGCCGTGATCCAGAAGCAGCAACAGCACTCAAATCCATAAAGGGTGAAATCCAAGTTTTGCCGTTAGATGTGGCAGATTTTCTGGCGATTGAGACGGTTTCCAGAATTTTAGCGAAGGAGAAAATCGACCTGCTTTTAAACAATGCGGGCGTTATCGGACCGCTACAATGGGCATTTGGCGATACCGATTACAATGCTTGGGCAGAAGTTTTTCGTATCAATACCCAAGCGCCGCTCAAAATGACGGAGTGCTTCGTCGATCAAGTTGCCAGTTCAGACAAAAAGCTAATTGTTTCAATTACCAGCCGATTGGGCAGCATCAGCTCCAATGATTCTGGTGAGCAATATACCTATCGGTCAAGCAAAGCAGCGTTAAATATGGTTCACAAGTCACTTTCAATTGATTTGGCAGAAAAAGGCATTACGACGGCAGTTATTCACCCAGGTTGGGCGAAAACCGATATGGGCGGGGCAAATGCGACCGTTGATCCTGTTGACAGTGTTTCCGGCATTCGCAAAGTCATTGATGGTTTAAATTCGGCAGATAGTGGTAAGTTTTTCAATTATGATGGCGCGCCGATCGATTGGTAATTTGAGGGGGCTATAAATGACCGATTTCATTGAATTTCTATTCGACTTTTCGTCGCCCTACGGCTACGTCGCGGCGCATCGGATTGAAGTAATCGGCGAAAAACATGATCGAGAGGTTATCTGGAAGCCTTTCCTGCTCGGCGCAATGTTTCAGGTCAACGGTAATCGCCCGTTAAAAGATCAAGCATTGAAATGGGAATATTCCAGCCTCGATCTAGAACGGTCGGCACGGTTCTATGGGATTGCGTGGCAATTGCCTGATCCATTTCCCATTCCAACACATGCGGCAGGCCGTGCTTTTTATTGGATCAATGATCAAGATCCGGTATTGGCAAAGAAATTTGCGCTTTGCGCCTACCAGGAATATTTTGCCAAAGGCGTCGATATTCGCCCCAAGGATGCGATTGCATCGGTCGCTGCCAAATTGGGCTTGGATGGAGATGCCTGTCTCGCCGCGATCGACGGTGAAACCTATAAACAAAAGTTAAAAGACGTCACTGCTGAGGCTATTGAGCGCAACGTATGTGGATCGCCTTTTATTTTTATTGGCGATGAACCGTTCTGGGGAAATGATCGGCTCGATATGGTCGATGAGTGGCTCGAAACGGGCGGTTGGTAAATTAATTTATAAGGTCATAAAAATGTCAGAACCAGTTGTTTTAAAAGAAATAAATGATGATGGAATTGCGACGGTTACACTAAATCGCCCGGAGGTATTCAATGGCTATAACGAAGAGCTTTTGACCGATCTTGCGGCGGGTTTGGAAGAAATCGAAGCCGACGAATCTATCCGAGCGGTTATCATTCGAGGGGCTGGAAAACACTTTTCCGCCGGCGCTGATGTCAATTGGTTCAAGGTGCTTGCGGCGGCGAGTGACGCAGAAAAGAAACGCGCGGCAGACCTCAGCACAGGCGTTATGCGCAAGTTGTTCACCTTGGCCAAGCCGACAATCGCTTTGGTGCAAAATGCCTGTTTTGGCGGCGGCGTGGGGTATGTTGCGGGCTGTGATATTGCCATCGCATCAGAAGATGCAAAATTTGCCATTACAGAAGTGCGGGTCGGCATAACGCCCGCGCCAATATTACCCCAAGTAATCAGTGCGATTGGTATGCGCCAAGCAAGACGTTATACGCTGACAGCAGAAACCTTCGATGTCCATGAGGCCAAAAAAATTGGTTTGATCCACGAAATCTGTCCTGTCGGTGGTCTAGATGAAGCTGTAGAGCCGGTAATTGATGCTATTTTGAAAAGTGCACCCGGTGCGGTTCGCGATACAAAAAACTTGATCAATGACATTGGGACATCCGCCATAACAGATGACTTGGCTGATCGCTTGGCATCCATTAGTGCTGGTGGCAGAAATACGCCGGAAGGTTTAGAAGGTTTTTCGGCCTTTCTCGAAAAACGAACACCCAATTGGTATAAATCTGAATAGAACCCTAGATTGAACAGTGTCTACTCTAAATTAATAAGTAGAAAATATGTTGCACGTATATTCCCTGGCTTGCATTAATTTTCCAGTTAATCAAAATAAGCTAGATAACAACAGCTGGAGGTCGGCGAGGGGCTTATGACAGCGGGATATAATTTTAAAGATATAAGTGCGCTCATTGTTGATGACTATTTTCCGATGCATGAGATTATGCGCGGTATTCTTAAGGAATTCGGTGTTGGCCGGATAGCAGAGGCAGCTAGTGGGGCTGCAGCCATCACAGAGATGGAATATATGCGCGCTGACGTCATTTTTACCGATTACATGATGGACGATATGAACGGTTTGGAGTTCATCCAGGCCATTCGCGCGGGTGAAACACCGGCGGATCGATTTGTCCCAATTGTCGTTGTTTCTGCCTACACAGAAGTGAGAGAAATTCTTGCCGCTCGAGATATGGGCACCACCGAGTTTCTCGCCAAGCCAATTTCAGGAAAACTGGTTTACTATCGTTTACGCTCAATCGTTGAAAATCCACGAGAATTTGTCGAGGCTGAAAGCTATTTCGGTCCCGACCGTCGTCGCCGCGAAATGCCGCCGGCGGGCAGCAACCGCCGAGAAAACGACTACGAATATAAATCTCCACAACGGACGGTTCTTCGCCCCACCTAATTAGAATTCATTTTTTTCAGTATTCGACTTGCCGAGGCGTGACTCTCCTAGGCGTGAGTGATATTTTTGCGTTGAAAAATAACTCTCATTCTTAGGTTGTCCCATCCTATGACCGTTCATCTATTGCGCATGGCCGTGCGTATCGAAAGTATTGCCAAGCTGAGAGAAATCCAGAGTGACCGCATGGCCTCGACCAAGGGAAAACGCCTCCATACATTTACCAGAAATGTTCCCCGCCGGATCGATGAATTGACCGATGGCGGATCTATATACTGGGTGGTTAAACGATTGATACGGGTGCGCCAGGAGATAATAAGCATCGAACAGGCGACGAATGATGAAGGTCGGAAGTATTGCGCTATTGAGCTCAATCCTGACCACGTGATGCTAGAGCCCAGGCGGCAAAAGGCCTTTCAGGGCTGGCGGTATCTAAAGCCGGAAGAAGCGCCAGTTGATCTGCCCGAAGGCGCAATTTCAGAAGCAGATACTGATATGCCGCCGGAAATGATGGCCGAACTCAAAGAGCTTGGCTTAATTTAGCTCAAATTAGACCAAATTCAGAGGACCACCGTATAAATGAAGATAGTTGAATTCGTCGTTTCGATGCCCTTAATTTATTTTTGGTGGCAAATTAATGGTCTATTTGGTTAAATTACGCCAAAATATCGTTTAATTTCGCTAATGTTGTATTTTTTTTACCCCACATCCAAGCTGTGGGCATTTACTTTATGAAAACAATTCCCACATAGTATGCAACGTGAAGTTTAATGCGAATATGCCCAATCTTTTGTTTTTAGGAAATTGGGGTCAGAGATGAATTCTGAGCACTAAAAGTTACAACCTGGAACGCCTCAATTTCTTGATTGTCGATGACAACAAGCATATGCGTGCTTTGGTGAAAACCATTTTGCATGCATTGGGAGCTAAAAACTGCCGCGAAGCCAGCGATGGAGCTGACGCGTTTAAGGAACTGCGCCATTTTCCTGCCGATATAATTATCTGCGATTGGAATATGTCTCCGCTGGACGGGCTCGACTTTGTCAGGTTGGTTAGAACAGGAGGCGACAGCCCCAATCCGTTTGTGCCGATTGTCATGCTGACCGGCCACACGGAGTTGGTAAAAGTTATTGAGGCACGAGATTCTGGTGTCCATGAATTTCTGGCCAAACCAATATCGGCAAGATCGTTATATGCTCGGATTCGAATAATTATTGAAAAACCACGTGAATTTATTAAAACTAAGTCGTATTTTTGTCCTGATCGTCGTCGAAACGATGCCGAATATAAAGGTAGTGAACGTCGAGTCGCTAATTTAGAAGAATCAGAAGGCGAATTGTCGCAAGATGAAGTCGAAGCATTATTAAACGGATAACGTTGAAAGAGTAAGATTATATGAGCGACGATAATGTCGGTAAACTGATCCGGCCACCCAATAAGCTAAGCAATAAGGTAACGGTTGGTGGCCCAGGTGCCGTCGACGATGCTGCCCTTGAACGAGCAGAACAGGTGATTACTGAACTTGCTGTTAGTTACGTCGATTGGGCACGTGAAGATTTGACTAAACTCCAAAATGCATTTGACGAATTAAAATCTTCTGATGGAGGTGAAGATCCTCTGGATGCGGTATTTCAAATTGCGCATGATATCAAAGGGCAGGGTGGCAGCTTTGATTACGACTTGATGACAATTATTGGTGATATGCTGTGTCGTTATATTGAAGGCCTTGAAGGCAATGCAACGAAACTCGCCAACGAAGTGATCGAACTTCACATCAATGCGCTTCAAGCGGTTATTAGTCAGGAATTAAAAGGCAATGGAGGACCTGTTGGAAATCAATTGCTTTCCGGTTTGGAACTCGTTGTCAAAAAACACACCAAACAAGGTTAGCACGTTCTATCCATTCTAGCCCCGAAAGTAGACCGTCATGGCAGATTACGAAGTTGGAATATACAATGCCGAAGTCCGTGAGCGGGTGGAAGCGGGTCACAGACATAGAAGTCTCACCGATGACTGGGCTGAAATTCATTACATTGAAGTGAGTGCTGCAGATATCGCTGGCGCGCGCTTAAAAGTATTGCGCCGTTATCCCGAAAAACGCGGGTTTATTATAGATTCGGTAGAAAAAGAATATTCTAGGCCAAAAATTACCTCTAAATCGGTTCATTTTGTCGCGAATCCAATAGATTCAACACTTTATTAAGATATTTCCCCTTAAAATTTTCGCAATGTTGCCTTATTTTCTATTTAGGAAATGTAGGTGTCGTTTCAACGGATAAGAAAGGTCCGGAAGATGCTGCAACATGCGATGAATGGTCGGAAGGCGTTTGAAGTTACTCTTTACAACAAGGACGTTCGAGCCGCAGTCAAAGACAATCAAAGCCACGTTATTTATGGTGATCATTGGGCTGATGCGCAAATCCAGGACGTTATGGCCGCTGATGAGGCGGAGGCCTTAAGTTTGATTGGTCGCCGCTATCCATCGGAAGAAGGCTTTGTTGTGCAGAAACTGGCGGAATGCTGATCGCCTTTTAACCGCCTTCGAAGAATTTCGTAGAATCCAGACCATCTAAAATGACGCCGTCAAATCCTTGGGCAACGATGCCATAGAGGTAAGATTTGGTGTTTCCGGTAATTATTTGGCGCCAGCCTGGTTGCCAGTATTCAACATAATACTTGTCTGGATTACCGGGCGTCGGGCCGGATACAAAACTAGGATTGCCTTCGCCCCAGCCATCTTTCCAATAATAGCGATAGCTTTCAACAGCACCGATATTCATATAGGCCAAGACCAACCTACGTGCGCCCAGCTTTTTAAACTTCATACCTTGAATAGCGGCTTTAGGAAACGGTGTGCGACCCCTGTGGAAGACATCCACAACAACTGCGTCAAAATTTGTATTGCTAAGGGCAATGACAAAATCTTGCGGGCGATCAAAGCGCGATGAATCTGTCAGAAAGAGATAATTCTGCACGCTTTTTAGGCCGGTTATGTTTTTCGGATTTTCATTCACCGGACGCGCCGGAAATTTGGGAATACTATCGAAAATATAATTCCTGCCGGCATTTTTGGCGGTGAAGGAAACGAACCCCTTGGCTTGGTTGAGCTTAAATGATTCTGCCGAAGTTTTTGCATTGACGGCAAAATCGGTTACAAATATTCTGAGACCACGGCTTTTTCCCAGCTCAGCAAGGCGGAGCATTTCCCTTCGCACCTTTGGATCGGTATTTGTTATATTTTTATCGTCTTCGGGCGGATGAAAATTAAGACCGGATACGATGATGCCATCCAGCGTTCTAATATAGGTCGAGGCCGGCGAGCGCCGCGTGCCATCGACGGCATCTATTTTTTCTATAAGATCCAAACCGCCCATCGTCATAACCGCAAAATTGCGATTGAAACGACGCGCGTATTTGCCGATATCGCGAACCAGCCCACGCATCGCTTGAGTTGGGTCAACCGCTTCGCGGGTTATCAATGGGTTGACCGGTGCCGCCTCAGTAGGTCTGCCGAGATCAACGTCCTGGCCTTGCTGGCGCACAGTGCCTTGCGCATAGGCAGACAAATCGCCCCCACTTCCCAACAGAAATGCAGCTGTCGCAGAAATGCTAAATAAGGTAGCAATCTTAATTGCGCGTTTCACTACGTCTAACCCAATCCATTACTGCCTATAAATTGCCGTTTATCAGTCTATTTTAGGCGTTTTATCGCTTCATCTGCAATTGCTAATGAGGCTGTCAGTCCTGGAGACTCTATCCCAAAAAGATTAACCAGACCTTGCACGCCGTGATCGGCGGGGCCATTAAAGGTAAAATCCATTGGTGGATTTCCGGCACCTTTTAGCTTGGGACGAATGCCGGAGTAACCCGGTAGGAGCGCGTTATCCTTTAAATCAGGCCAATAACTGCGCACAGCATCATAGAATTTGTCCCCGCGGCTGGGGTCAACTTCATAGGCGATTTCCTCGACCCATTCGACATCCGGGCCAAATCGCGCCTGGCCACCAAGATCTAACGTCAAATGAACGCCGAGACCGGCTTCCTCTGGAATCGGATAAATCAAATGGGTAAACGGGCTTTTGCCGCTCAGCGAGAAATAACTTCCCTTTGCAAAAAAAGTGTCAGGCACCATTTCCGGTGGGAAGCCTTTGAGGCTGCCGGCGACACGTTGAGCATGGAGGCCGCCACTATTGATGACAACCTGACAATCGAGCGCCATTGGCGTTTCGCCGCCGACGTCCAGCCGAATTCCAGAATCAGTGATCTCGCCCCCAAGTACAGGAGAGTTGAAGGCAATCATTGTGCCATTCGCCTCTGCATCTCCTTGATAAGCGAGCATGAGAGAATGGCTATCGATTAATCCTGTTGAAGGCGAGAGTAGAGACGCGACAGCATTTAACGCCGGTTCCATTTCCAATGTCGTTTTTTGATCCTGCCAGATCAAATCTTTGACGTCGTTGTCAACGGCCTTCTGTTGCAGCGCCTTAAGCTTGTCGAGCTGGCCGTCATGTGTCGCTACGATCACCTTGCCGCACCGCTTATGTGGCACGCCGTGACTTTCGCAATAGTCATAAAGCGCATGTTTGCCTTCAACGCATAGCTTGGCCTTTAGGCTGCCGGTATCATAATAGATGCCGGCATGAATGACTTCACTGTTGCGGGAGCTCGTTGCCATACCGATGGCTTCTTCGGATTCCAAAATGATGACCTCCCGGCCTTGGAGCGCGAGGGCGCGGGCAACCGCCAAGCCAATTACACCGGCACCGATCACCGCACATTCTATTTTTTCTGCAACGGACATAGGAATTTCAATAAATTAGAAATGCCCAGAACAAAAGACAATTAACGAAAGACAAAATAAAAACGATTGGACGCAACCTGCATGTCACCGAGATGTGAACGGACGTGAATTGCGCCGGAAACGGAGCGATGCCATTTGTATACTATGATGAAAGCGCTTTTTGTATCACTCCTACAATCCCGCCGGACGCTCGTATTGGGCCTCACCGCGGGTCTCGTGTTTTTGGTTTCCTCAGGTGCCGTGATGGCTAACCCATCTTTTTGGAAATTTGAATGGCCAAAAACGGATTTTAAAAAAACCTCTATTGAATTTAGCGAGATCATGTCGGGAGGCCCACCAAAGGACGGCATTCCTGCTATTGACAATCCACGCTTCACCGATGTCAGCAAAGTTAAAGGATTGGCAGACACCGTTCCTGTCATAAGCTTTACGCTAAACGGTGAATCAAAGGCTTATCCGTTGGGTATTTTGATGCGCCATGAGATCGTCAATGATCGAATTGGTGGCATCCCGGTTGCCGTAACTTATTGCCCACTTTGCAATGCAGCGATTGTGTTTGATGCCCGGCTAGACGGCAAAGTTTTGGATTTCGGCACCACTGGTAAGTTGAGGAACTCAGACCTTGTGATGTATGACCGCCAAACCGAAAGCTGGTGGCAGCAATTTTTGGGAGAAGGCATTGTTGGCTCAATGACTGGCAAAAGGCTTGAAATGCTGCCGTCCCGGATTGAAGCGTTTGGGCGCTATAAAAAGGCGCACCCAAATGGCAAAGTTTTGCTCTCCGCCTTTGGAGGAAGCAGTTTCGGCGCTAATCCTTACGTCGGTTACGATAGTTCTGCTCAGCCGTTTCTTTACCGGGGTCTTCTGCCAAATGGTATCCCAGCCCTCATGCGTGTTGTTGCAGTTGGGGACGAAGCCTGGAGCATGGCCCTATTGCGCAAGAAAAAGCGTATTGAAAAAGGCAATCTTGTTTTGACCTGGGAAGCCGGCCAGAACTCGGCTTTGGATACGCGCGATATCTCGAAAGGCAAGGACGTCGGCAATGTCGTTGTGCAACGAAAAACCAAAGACGGTTTGGTTGATGAGGTTCACGATATAACCTTCGCGTTTACCTTCCATGCGTTCAAGCCTAAAGGAACATTACATCATACCAAGTAAGCTCTCCAGATAAGTCATTGAGTATGTTGTTTTAAAACCGGAGCAGGGCTAGACTCTTGCTCCGGTTTCCTTTTGGGGACCTTTGGGTTAATGAGACAGGTATGAGTGACAAAAAACTGCCGACAAAATCAACCGAAACGGATGTGCAGGCTTTCCTCGCGAAAGTGGTCGCTACGCCTGCTCGCAAAGGCGTGGGCGAAAAGGGTCGGCTGATATTTGCCATGGATGCGACAGCGAGCCGTGAACCGAGCTGGGATCGTGCCTGTCATCTTCAAGGAGAAATGTTTCACGAGACCACGGCGCTGGGCGGTCTAGAAATTCAGCTCGCATATTATCGCGGCTTTGGTGAGTTCCGGGCGAGTGCCTGGGCGAGTGCTTCGGATGATTTATTACGCCTTATGACCGCCGTCCATTGTCTGGCAGGAGAAACCCAGATCAAGAAAGTTCTGAGGCACGCTTTAAACGAAACCAAGAAACAATCTGTCGATGCACTGATATTTATTGGCGATTGCGTTGAAGAGGATGTCGATGCTCTCGGCGCGTTAGCCGGCGAGTTGGGATTGCTGGGTGTACCTGCCTTTTTATTTCAGGAAGGTGAAGACCGCATCGCCGAATTTGCTTTCAAGCAAATCGCTAAATTGACCAACGGCGCCTATTGCCGATTAGATGCCGCAAGTGCACAGACCTTGCGTGAATTGCTTCGAGCGGTCGCAGTGTTTGCAGCAGGCGGTCGTCTTGCCCTTGCGGATTTAGCGAAAAAAGAAGGCGGTGCCGTCCTCCAAATCGCAAACCAAGTTTCAAAATCTGGTTAGGATAGGATAGACTAAACCATGCCTTATTTTGTCCTCGGCGTTGCCCTTTTAATCGGCGCGCTTCTCACTGCTCGCTGGTACGTTAATGCGCCGCCCTCAACATTGGTAAAAGGGTTGAAATGGACGGCAATCATATTAGCGCTGTCGATCGCTCTATTCTTTTTACTTGCTGGACCTAAATTATGGGCCCTTTGGGCGCTGCCGGTATTGTTGCCGTGGTTGATGCGCGCGAGGGCTGCGGCCCGGACCGCTAAAAATTGGTCGCGTATGGCAAGTGCCGGCGGCGGATCAAACAATTCTCCAGGCCAATCTTCTGAGATTGAGACAAAATTTCTGAATATGTATCTCGACCACCAAACCGGTGAAATGAACGGAAACGTGACGGCCGGAAGTTTTACCGGCCAGACGTTACGGAGTCTGTCTTTGGATAATCTATTGGTTCTGCTCGTTGAATGCAGAGAAGATGAACAATCTGTGCAAGTGCTGACGGCGTATTTGGATCGCTACCATGGCGACGAATGGCGGGAACGCGCCGGAGAAGCAGGGGCGGGAAGCGCGGCTTCCACCAATGGATCAATGACGACAGACCAGGCCTTCGATATTTTGGGACTCGAGTCTGGTGCCAGTGATGAAGATATAAAAGCAGCGCACCATCGATTGATGAGTAAAATCCATCCGGATCATGGAGGCTCGACCTTTCTCGCAACACAAATCAATCAGGCGAAGGATTTTTTGCTGGGTGAATAGCAAATACATATACCTTGCAAGTTGGCTGTTTGCTGCCGGGTTTATATCTGGTGGTGCAGAATCGGCGGTGGCTAAAACCTGCAAGCTTTCGGATATTGTCAGCAACTATCAAACCGGACTTCAACATTTTAAAGCTAAGAACTACAACCGCGCCTTGGTTCGGTGGGTGCCTTTGGCCGAGGCTGGTTTGGGACCGGCGCAGCGCCAGATCGCAAAAATGTATGCCGCCGGAATAGGGCTTGAGAAATCTCCCATAAAAGCCGCCTTGTGGGCAGAACTTTCTTTTCGCAGCGGCGACCGAGAGGGACGACGACTTTCGACGAATTTGCGGATTAAGCTGAAGCCAGAGGAACGCCGACCGCTAAAAGCTCAGCTCGGTGCGTGGAAGGCGCGCGACATCACCTGCGAGAAAGGCCGAGCGAAAGATAGTGCTCAACCGACGCAGCTGGCGTATGAAGTTTCTAAACGCAAACGCATCTCGCCCGAAAATGAACGCCTCATCGACGAGAAGTTTTCAGGCATTTTGAAAAAGGCGATGAGTCAGGATGCTTCGGCGAAAATATATTTATCGGCAGTTGATAAATTCGATTTTTACAATGGCTCCCGTTACGACCGCTATGTGGGATGGACGCCGAGAAATCGCCTCAAAGATAAAAAATTAAATGTCGTCCGACTCTCAGTGAGCAATTTCTGGGACCAGGTGCCTGATCAATTTGCTGAAGCGATTTTGCTGACGGCGAAACGGCGCGTTTATGAGCAGCTACCCGGATCTATATTTGCGGATCCACTCATGCGTATCATTAAGGGTAAAAAAATATTCGGCTCGGTGTATCCAGACATTCGAAATGGGAATTTTTTCAAAGTCATGCGCCAGGCCTTTTCGATGTCAGAGCGACTGCCAAAATCTTTGCAGCGCTACATCGATATCATTGACGAAATTCATTACAATCCCGCCTCAAAGCACTATATCCGCAGCGGCACGATTGATGCCAGAGGTGCCTTTTGCATGAAGTCGCTAAGTTCCGATGGTCATCGGATGATGTTTGTGCGCCGCAAGGTATTGTTCTCTTCGCCGCTGTTTTTCCTGCAAACATTTATCCATGAAGGCACCCATGCCGCTCAAGACCAGAAAGCCTACAATTATTTTCGAGATGCCCATAAGTTGAAAGCAGTTCTGACGCGTCTCCAATCCGACGGGAAGGGAAACACTACTGAGGCAAAAAAGCTAAAGAAGCAACTCAACGTGAAACAAAATTATTCCAATCGCTGGTACCGCGGCATCAAAACCAAGACCGGGCGAATCCAGGATATCGCATTCGAATGTGAGGCGACTGTGAATGAGATCAAAACGGTCAAACTGATTGGCGGCTCTCCTGATATCATGAAAGCCTCCGGTTATTTGAAACTTTGCCCCGAAGCGCAACGTCAAATCATCCAATGGCAAGACGAGCTCATTCGTAAAAATCGGCAAAATAGACGTTGATTTTCTGAGGCTTAACCACAATTTACTAAGAGGTTCGACTTGCGGCATTACGCAGCCTGTGGCAATAAGACTCGAATTAAGCGTGCTAAAGTAGGCAAAGATGATCAAACCTGTTCGAAAAGCTGTTTTTCCTGTTGCGGGACAAGGCACCCGGTTTTTACCGGCCACCAAAGCCATGCCCAAGGAAATGCTGCCGGTCGTTGATAAGCCGCTGATTCAATACGCCGTGGATGAGGCGCGGGAAGCCGGTATTGAGGAGTTTATTTTCGTTACCGGGCGCGCGAAGTCAGCCATTGAAGATCATTTTGACCATAGCTACGAGTTGGAGCATTCGCTCGAAGAGCGTGGCAAGGACGATATTCTCGCAACCATCCGAGAAATTATACCCGCAGCAGGGCAGGTTTCTTATACGCGCCAGCAAAAACCACTCGGTCTCGGTCATGCTGTTTGGTGCGCGAGATATCATATCCATGATGAGCCATTTGCCGTGTTGTTGGCGGATGATTTGATTTTAGCGAAACCCGGCTGCCTCAAACAGATGATGGAAACTTACCAGGAGACCGGCGGAAATTTGGTCGCCGTTGAGGATGTACCCAAAGAACATACGGATCGCTACGGCATCTTGGATGTTGTCGAGGACAATGGAAAAATTGCCAGAGCTCAGGGATTGGTTGAAAAACCCAATCCGGCGGATGCACCTTCCACGCTGTCGATCATTGGCCGCTACATCTTGCAGCCTCAGGTCTTCGAGCAATTGGATCGTCAGGAAAAAGGCGCAGGGGGCGAAATTCAATTAACCGATGCAATGGCCCGCACAATTGGCGACGTGCCGTTCCATGGGTTTAGATTTGAAGGCAATCGCTACGATTGCGGCAATCGATTAGGTTTCCTTGAGGCCAATTTGGCCTTTAGTCTGGACCGCGATGATATGCGGGATGGCGTCGTCGAAATGTTGAAAAAATATAGTTAAATAATAGGAAGTAACACATGCGTATCGCGATGATCGGAACGGGCTATGTTGGTCTCGTATCCGGTGCTTGTTTTTCAGAATTTGGTGTTGATGTTGTCTGCGTCGATAAAGATGCGAGCAAAATCGACCGGCTCAACAATGGTGAAATACCAATTTATGAGCCTGAACTCGATAGTCTTGTTGAGAAAAATGTAAAAGCCGGGCGGCTGTCTTTTACCACCGATTTGGTCGATGGCATTAAAGGCGCGGACGCTGTATTTATTGCAGTTGGCACACCGATGAAGGATGGCGATGGCCACGCCGACCTTACCTATGTCTACGACGCCGTCAAAGAAGTCGCCGCGGCGATCGACGGCTATACCGTGATCGTGACGAAGTCTACGGTGCCGGTCGGCACAGGCGATGAAGTCGAAAAGATCATGCGGGAGGCTCGGCCGAACGGTGAGTTCGATGTCGTTTCCAATCCGGAGTTTTTGCGTGAAGGATCGGCGATCAATGACTTTATGCGGCCTGACCGGGTTGTCATTGGCGCTCATAGCGAAACAGCTCAAGACGTCATGCGGAATTTGTATCGGCCACTGTTTCTGATCGAAACGCCGATTTTATTTACTGGTCGTCGGACGGCTGAGCTCATTAAATATGCTGCCAACACTTTCCTTGCGACCAAAATTACCTTCATCAACGAGATTGCTGATCTCTGCGAGCAGGTGGGTGCGGACGTGCAGGACGTTTCTAAAGGCATAGGGCTGGATGGTCGCATTGGCAGCAAGTTCCTTCATGCGGGGCCAGGGTATGGCGGTTCGTGTTTCCCCAAAGACACACTCGCCCTTGTAAAAACAGCGCAAGACTTTGGCAGTCCGATTAAAATTGTCGAGGCTGTGGTCGAGGTGAACGAACGCCGCAAATTGCAAATGGCAGACAAAATTATCGCTGCATGTGGCGGCAGTGTTGAGGGTAAAAAAATCGCAATTCTAGGCCTCACCTTTAAGCCGAACACGGATGACATGCGAGATTCGCCGAGCCTCGCCATCGTGCCCGCTTTGGTCAAAGGCGGCGCAAACGTCCATGCCTTTGATCCGCAAGGCATGGACGAAGCACGTACGATGATCGAGGGCATTGAGTGGTGCGACGGAGCTTATGAAGCGTTGGACGGCGCAGATGTTGTGGCAATTGTGACCGAGTGGAATGAATTTAGAGCGCTTGATCTCGAACGCATGAAGTCAACGATGGCGCATCCGGTGATGGTTGATCTTAGAAACATCTACAATCCAGATGAAATGACGGCGGCTGGGTTCGATTATCACTGTATTGGCCGAACAGTTTCCAACGGAAATTAGGGCTATATCCGATGAGTGATCAACGGCAACTCGATCCAACCATCCTTAGAGAATACGATATCCGCGGCATCGTTGGGGATGGTTTCAATGTTGATGAAGTGAAATCGATTGGCCGCGCCTTTGGGTCGGTAGTTGTTGAGAAAACTGACACGGAAAAAATGCCAACTGTTGCTGTCGGCTATGACGGTCGTTTGAGTTCACCTGCTCTATCGGATGCAATTTGCGAAGGCCTGACGGCGTCTGGTGTTAACGTCATAAATGTTGGGCTTGGCCCAACGCCGATGCTGTATTTTGCCACCCATGAGCTTTCGACCGATGGCGGTATGATGATCACCGGCTCGCACAATCCGCCAGATTATAACGGCATTAAAATTGTGCTCGGTGGCCATTCTTTTTTTGGTGAAGAAATTCAGGCGCTCGGCGCGCGCACGGCGGCGGGCAATTTCACTGAAGGCGCGGGGAGTGTCTCAGAACACGCGATCTTTGCCCGCTATGTTGAACGTGTGCTGGAAGACTTCGAAGATGGCAAAGAACTCAGCGTTGCCTGGGATCCCGGCAATGGCGCGGCAGGTGAGGTGATTGCAGAGCTCGTAAAAAGTCTCCCGGGCGAACATTTCTTAATTAACGAAAAGATTGATGGCACTTTCCCGGCCCATCATCCAGACCCAACGGTCGAGAAAAATCTCGTTCAATTGAAAGAACTCGTCGCCGCCAACAACTGTGATTTGGGGTTTGGTTTTGACGGTGATGGTGATCGAATTGGCATTGTTGATGCTCAAGGCCGGGTCCTCTGGGGAGACCAGTTGATGGTTGTCTTGGCACGCGAAGTTCTCAAGAATTCTCCGGGTGCGCCAATTATAACAGAAGTTAAAGCCAGCAAGGTTTTCTTCGATGAGGTCGAAAAAGCGGGTGGAAAACCTGTTATGTGGGCGGCGGGACATTCTTTGATAAAATCAAAGATGGCTGAAATGAAGGCACCGCTCGCTGGTGAGATGAGCGGCCATATCTTCTTTGCCGATAAATATTATGGCTTCGATGACGCGGTTTATGCTGCCATCCGCCTGCTGTCGATTTTGACAAATTCAGACCAAAGCGTTGCTGACATGCAAGATGGTTTGCCGCAAATGATGAACACACCGGAACTACGGTTCGAATGCTCTGAAGAGCGTAAGTTCAAGGTCATCGAAGAAGTCAAAGAACGGCTTGCCAGTGTCGAGGGGATCAAAATCCATGACATGGACGGCGTCCGCGTTGAGACCGATGATGGCTGGTGGTTGCTGCGCGCTTCCAACACCCAAGCAGTACTCGTTGCGCGATGCGAGTCTTCAAATGAGGCTGGGCTTTCACGGCTCAAAGGCACCGTCCGCGAACAGCTCATCGCCAGCGGCATCGAACCTCCCGCCGATTTCGACTAAGTGTTGAACCAAGAAGTTCACGAAGAACAAAAAAAATAAAAAATTTGGGTATACGGGAACCCAGTGATTTAAGTACCCCTATAAATGTCCGCTTTGCACCTCGAAAGCGGATATTATCTGCATAACGCAAAAGAGTCCGTTGTTGGCCCTAAGCGGACATTGACAGGTCGACCCTGGGACGCGGCTACCGAAACCAACTGTTTTCAGTACCTATACCAAAATCAAGCGTTTTCGGTACGTTCTCGTTTCCTTCGTGAACTTCGTGTGCTTCGTGGTAATTATTTTCTGAACTCTAGAAAACCGTCGTTAGCCTCGCCGTAGCAAAATGAACCACGAAGCTCACGAAAGGGGGCTCGATCTCCAATCCCATTCGTCACTCCGGCCCTGCTCATTCGTCATCGAAAAGTTCTTATTTCATCTTGGCGAGCGCCCGCTCCAATTGCTTGCGCCTCAGATAGTCTCGGCCGTGGCCGCCTCTACCGCCACCTAGGGCGAAAACCTGCCGGCCATTCTTATCGTAAATAAAAGCGGCTGGAATACTGCGGACATTGCCGAAATCCCGGGAAACGGTTTTGGTCCCCGACACAACTTTGATGCTCGGGTCGATAACTCGCATAAAACGGTTCAGCCGCGACGGCGACAGACCGGTCAACTCCTCGATCCAATTGACCGCAATTATGTTTATTTTGTCCGGTCCATTTTTTTTGATGAAATCTCGAAGACCCCGCATCTCTGTGGCGCAAGGCGGGCACCAGCTGGCGAAAAAAGTCACCAGAACAGGACAACCATTGAACGTAGAGATTCCACCGGCGTACCTCTAATGGCCTTTAACGCTTTAAGATTGGCCTTGACCTCAGGCGTGAGCTGTTTTGCACCACCGGCATCAGCATCTGAGTTGACGATTAGTCCCAGAACCAACGGCACAATGAAAAGTACTAAACGATTTGTTTTCATTACTTTTGTCCCATGCAATTGAAATTAAGAATGACGCCAACCTATTAAACCTGCGGCGCAATTCACAATCACGATGGATCAAAATTTGTTGATGACGAGTTTGTTGGAAAACCTATCTCGAGGCGATTTCGATAGATGCCGGCAGGTTGAGTTCCAAGCACGGCTTGCGGTGCTTTTTGAGGAGGCGGCAGGTGCGATAGGCATTGCGTCTATCGAGGCCAACAATTCGAGCTCGGTAAAGAGTTCGGTTGCGTAATTTACGCAGCGGCATCACCTTGATTTTGCCGCCTTTAAGAACCTTGGCGTATTTTTGCGATACATCGCGCGCAATGTTGAGCGCTGGTTTGTGAGAATAAAACGCGCCCACTTGAATGCCCCAAATTCTGTCCTTCGATCGGGCGGCGGTCTTTGAGGGCTTCGTTCGAGCCATGTAGCTCTGACGCCGTTTCGGTTTTGCCTTGGTAATCTGAATGCTCGGCGATGTGCGTTCAAAAGCTGCGGTCAGCAATTTCTTCATGTGACGATTGCGAGAGCGTGATGTGTTGCCGCCAAACACAACACCGATGATCCGCGTGTTGTTGCGCTTCACTGTCGTGATCAGATTGTAACCGGAAGCGCGAATATAACCTGTCTTCATGCCCTCGGCGCCGGGGTAGTATTTTAGCACTTTGTTGTGGGGGCGATAGGTGCGTCCCTGGAAGGTGAAAGCCTGGCGTTTGAATAAATGATAATATTGCGGGAAGCGCTTGATGATCGAACGGGTCAATGTCGCCATGTCTTTAGCGGTCGACATTTGACCACGGTGGGGAAGGCCAGATGCATTTCGGAAAGTTGTTCGGGACATGCCAAGCTTGCGGGCTTTGTCGGTCATAATCAGTGCAAAGCGCCGCTCGGACCCACCAAGATATTCTGCAACCACAGAGGCCACGTCATTGGCGGATTTTATGATCAGCGCCATGACCGCGTCTTTGACTTTAATCGATTGACCAGGTTTTAGGCCAAGACGCGACGCAGGTCGGTTTGCCGCTTTTCTCGAAACCGATAGCCTGGTTGAAAATTTAAGTCTCTTTTGCTCGACCGCTTCGAACAAAAGATAAAGCGTCATCAGCTTGGTAAGAGAAGCCGGGTAATTCCGCGTATTTTCGTTTACGGCGTGATGGACTTTGCCGGTTTTTGCATCGATCACGTAAGACGCATATTTGGCTTCGGCAGTGCTGACGGTAAACACGAGTGTGGCCGTAAATAGAACGGCTATGATAAATCTCATGGGGAATTTGAAAAAGAGTGGCATAAAATCCCGGTTTAATATTTTACGTACCGTTTTGGCCTTTCTTGGTGCTGGAGTGTAGGGGCCATCTATCTCGAAGTCCAATGAATTGGACAATGCTCGAAGGCCAACTATATTAACTAATGAAGAAAGTGGATTCATAAACCAAAATCAATATGTTAGATGTAAAATCAGGTGTATGTTTGTACGAAGTCGCAGTGAATAAATGATTAACGGTAAATCTATGAAAATTGGGCATAAAAAGGGTTTTAGCTTTAAATCTCGAATCGGCGTCCTGATGGCGGTAGCACTGATTGCTCTATCTGCCTGTGCCTATGAAGGTGTTGATAATCCCGTAGCGCGAAAGTTCTCGTGGTTTAGCTACATTGCAGCAGATGACATTGTGAATAATTGCCCGGTCAAAAAGGGCGATCGTTATCGGTTCGTTTATAATGCGGTTTATAACGAACAGGTGCGAACATATGACATAATACCAGCCGAACCTGGGCGGTTTAGAATTTACATTAGTGTCGTCGAAGAAGCGAAAATCGATACGATTATCACCGATGCTACCTATCCTGATGTTTATCAACCTTGGCATCCCAAAAGATCTATCACAAATTTGTCAGGGTCAGACATCGAAACACTTCGCAAATCGCTGAAAGATGTCGATTTTTTTGATTCTTCGCCTCCGCGCGAAGATTTGCCGTCAATTGGCTTTTATTGGGTTGTTTCTGCCTGTGTAAAAGGAAAATTCACTCAAAATGCTTTTTTGTGGCCGCATAAAAAATTTAAAGCCGCTCAATTTGGAAAGCTGCTAAGTGCCTGGGATTTCACGGATATTCCGGTTAATCCTCCACGTGAAACGTCGCATTTAAGTGTATATGGCACAAACGATAGCGAGGAATTTATCAATGATTTTAATCTTAAGTTTGGCAGCAACGGGTTAATACGTCACACTGTATTATTCTAATGATTGATCGAATTTTGGCTAAAATCAGGAATTTTTTAACCAATTCGGGCTTTTATATAGGTGAAAAGTGCCAATATATTAAAAAGAGAGCCACAATTTTAGAAACGTTGCAGATCGTGGATTTTCTGCCAAATTAGGTAATTAGAGTATACTCAATAATATTAATATTTAAGTACGAGAATGAAACGAGACGACGACAATACTAAAAACGGTGATGGCGGAAACGATTTTGAACATGGCGTAGCCGTTAAAAGCCGTTCAAAAACGAAAAAGCCCTCGATGTATAAAGTTCTCATGCTGAATGACGATTATACACCGATGGAGTTCGTTATACATGTGCTTGAGCAGTTCTATTCAAAGAACCACGAGGACGCCACGCGCATCATGTTACATGTTCACCAAAAAGGCGTCGGAATTTGTGGCGTGTTCACATATGAAATCGCAGAAACGAAAGTAAATCAAACTATGGATTTGGCGCAACAACACCAACATCCACTACAGTGCACAATAGAAAAGGATTAGTTTGGATAAACAAACTATGCTGAAAAAATATGCTGTCTCGTAATTTAGAACAAAGTCTTCATCGTGCCCTCGCTCTCGCGACAGAACGCAATCACGAATATGCCACGTTGGAACATTTGCTGCTTGCTCTGACCGATGACCAGGATGGTATTTCCGTGCTTCGCGCTTGCGGCGTTGACGTCGAAAAATTACGGCTAGATTTAACCAGTTTTATAGACGACGATTTGGGCGACTTGGTTACGGCAAAATTAGCCGAGCCAAAGCCGACGGCAGGCTTTCAGCGAGTTGTCCAACGGGCAGCCATTCATGTGCAGTCGTCCGGCCGGGAAGAAGTAACCGGTGCCAATGTGCTGGTCGCCATATTCTCAGAACGTGAAGCGCATGCGGTTTATTTCCTTCAATTGCATGACATGACCCGACTGGATGCGGTGAATTATATTTCGCATGGTATCGCCAAAGTGCCGGGCTATTCTGATACTAAAGAAGTGCACGGCGCTGATGATGAAATGACGGAAGAAAAAGAAGTCAAAAAAGGTTCGGAAGCGCTCGATACTTATTGCGTCAATCTTAATCAGAAAGCAATTGACGGTAAAATTGATCCGCTAATCGGCCGCGAGCAGGAAATTGACCGCACCATCCAAGTGCTCTGCCGCCGTACCAAAAACAATCCACTTTATGTCGGTGATCCGGGTGTTGGAAAAACGGCAATTGCGGAAGGCTTAGCCCGCCGCATTGTTGAAGGCGATGTGCCGGAAGTGCTTCTCGATAACGTCATCTATTCGCTTGATATGGGCTCGCTTTTGGCCGGCACGCGCTACCGCGGTGATTTTGAAGAACGCATCAAAGCGGTATTGACCGAACTTGAAGAGATGCCGCATTCGATCCTGTTTATTGATGAAATCCATACCGTCATCGGTGCCGGGGCGACGAGCGGCGGCTCAATGGATGCCTCCAATCTTTTGAAACCGTCGTTGCAGAACGGCGCGCTACGCTGTGTTGGCTCGACGACCTACAAAGAATATCGTGGTCATTTTGAAAAAGATCGGGCGCTTGTCCGCCGCTTCCAGAAAATCGATGTCTATGAGCCGTCGATCGAAGATACTGTGAAGATTTTGCGCGGTCTTAAACCTTATTACGAAGAACATCACAATGTGCGCTATACCGCTGAGGCGCTCCGCCAGGCAGTGGAATTGTCCGCGCGTTATATCCATGATCGTAAATTGCCCGATAAGGCTATCGATGTGATCGATGAAGTTGGCGCATCGCGTATGCTTTTGCCGCCGAACAAACGCAAAAAAACCATTTCCGTCAGAGACGTTGAAAATGTCGTTGCTATGATGGCCCGGATTCCGCCTAAAACTGTGTCGCGGGACGACAAGAAAGTTCTGTCAAATCTTGAGCGCGATCTGAAAACCATGGTCTTTGGTCAGGATAATGCGATCGATGCCCTATCTGGTGCGATCAAGCTCGCACGCGCGGGTTTGCGCGAGCCTGAAAAGCCCATCGGCAACTATCTGTTCTCCGGGCCGACCGGCGTCGGCAAAACCGAAGTCGCCCGACAACTTGCGCGCTCCTTGGGGATCGAGCTGGTGCGCTTTGATATGTCCGAATATATGGAACGCCATACGGTCTCACGTCTGATCGGTGCGCCTCCCGGCTATGTTGGGTTTGATCAGGGCGGTTTGTTAACCGATGCGATTGATCAGCAACCCCATGCTGTCTTGTTGTTAGATGAGATCGAAAAAGCCCATCCTGATTTGTTCAACATTTTGTTGCAGATCATGGATCATGGCAAACTCACCGATAACAATGGTAAAGCCGTTGATTTCCGCAATGTAGTTTTGATCATGACGACAAATGCCGGCGCCTCGGAAATGGCAAAGTCTGCCATCGGGTTTGAGCGTGATGAGCGCACCGGCGATGATGAGGAAGCGATCGAGAAAATGTTCTCGCCGGAATTCCGCAATCGACTTGATGCGACTGTCAGTTTTGCCAATCTGTCACCGGAAGTGATGGGCAAAGTCGTCGATAAATTCGTGATGGAGTTGGAAGCTCAATTGAGCGACCGCGATGTGACCATCACCTTGACCGACGACTCGCGGGAATGGCTCGCTAAAAAAGGCTATGGCAGACGCTTCGGTGCACGGCCACTAGCCCGCGTTATCCAAGAACACATCAAAAAGCCGCTTGCCGAGGAACTGTTGTTTGGTGAGCTTGCCAAAGGCGGCACTGTTCAAGTGAGGGTCAAAGATAAAAAGCTCGTCTTCGAATATCCCAAACTCGCTCTGCCAAAAGGCAGTAACAAAAAAAAGGGGAAAAAGAAGGGCGGCAGCGACGGCGGCAAAAAGCCCGAGCTTGTCGAGTAGAGTTTTCTCGCATTAAATAAGAAGGCCGGTTTTAATAACCGGCCTTTTTTTATGTGCTTGAAATAATATTGGGTGGTTGGCTTGAATCTTTAAGCTAACATTAGATGCCGTTTTATCTAAATTGGTTCTTGAATATTTTGATATTGATTTGGAGTAATTGAGTTTTATGAACGCAATTTCACGTCCATATTTGTATTTGGAATTTTTTTGATCACTCGGACTTCAATGGGATTTCAATTCCAGTCTGTGGGATCACTTTCTCTTTTCATTATGAACGAACTTGAAATTGCATTTGCAACGCTCGGAACCTTAATTGGACTATTTATGTTGGCGAGATCGGTCCGGGCATGGGACGGGCAGGTCGCACTCATGGTAACGGTGTTCATGGTTTTTTCTTGGGTCTTTGGCTGTGTTTCGGGCATTAATCGATCCTCCTATTAAAAAAGGCCCCAGGTTTTCACCAGGAGCCTTTTCAAATCTTGATTAATTATTCGCCGGCTTGTTGTGCGGGTTGGCTTTCCTTTTTGTCCTCTTCGGATTTTTCAGTCGCTTCATATTCTTGAAGACCGGTAGAACCTTGTGAAAAAAGTCCTGGTTTTTTGTTGAAGCCACCATTTTCTTTATAGAATTTATCGACGCGCTGATGGCGGATCGCCATGCCAGGGCTGGCTTTGACAAAGTCATAAAGGGCGACTGCACCGCCGGTCCACATCGTGCGGATCGTCGTGTAGAGACCTCTGGCTGCCTTAAGCTTATTCACATCGGCGTTTTCATAGGTGTGAAAATTTTCTTGGTCAGCGAGCGCAGACCTTAAATCATCAGCCGTGGCCCAGTTGCAACGATAGTGGATCTTGCCATCGGGACGGATGACGTAAAGAATGTTCGGCATCATGCCGTATTGGCGATGAAATTCGCCTTCGACACCATCAACCAAAACTTGACGATGCTCGTTGTAGCGCGGCTTCACCATTTTTGCCGCAGCCAATTTTTCTTCCCAATTTTTATGAGCGTGCAACCGTTCACCCGGATGAGCTTCGCGAACATAGATCAGCAGGAACTTTACATCGGGATATTCTTCTTCGATATTTTTCATATCGGGAATGTTTTTGGTATACATCGAACAGGTCGAAGATCCGGTTTCCAAGACGACCCACTGACCTTGGAAGTCAGAAAACTTAACTTTGTTTCCGGTTTCGAGATCATAAAGCTCGCAGTCGACAAATTGCTCGCCTGCAGATGGTCCGCCAAAGACGTCCCAATCATATTCCTTCACGGTGAAATGCTCGTTGTTATAAATCATAGGTGGTTTAGCGGCTTCGTTCATCCAGTTTTCTCCTAAATTTTATCTTGCCCCATATTGGCTTTATTTCACGACAATTTTCTTAATTGTATATAATTTCCAAAATCGTCTTATTATTTTGAAAC
>Ga0066376_10000426_pt1 | contig 38916 bp, 38 predicted proteins | sample Knorr_S15_td_Bot_FD_77009 | JGI IMG/M metagenome (GOLD analysis project Ga0066376, IMG submission 77009) | Marine microbial communities from Southern Atlantic Ocean transect - Knorr_S15_td_Bottom_ad_5009_LV_A | ecosystem: Environmental > Aquatic > Marine > Oceanic | place: Southern Atlantic... | reverse complement strand
GAATTATTGATATATTCCTGGCTGAGCGATTTGGCCAATTCAGTTCTAACACGCGAAACATCGGGTAGAGAACAATCCTGGTTGTTCGATTCGGGTCTCTATGAAAGCGTGAAGAACGGCTCTATCCGAGCTGAAGTTCATGTATGAATGTATATGTCGAATCCAATTTTGTGCTTGAATTAGCGTTTTTGCAACAAGAGCATGAAAGTTGTAAGCAGTTGCTAGCCCGATCGGAATCTGGTGAAATTGATCTTGTCATCCCCGCATTCAGTATTGCGGAGCCTTACGATACCTTGGTTAGGAGAGCCAAACGTAGGAGTGAATTATTAACTAGCCTTGCGAATGAGTTTCATGAACTTTCCCGTTCCGAGCCTTATTTAACCGTAATTCGGGAGTCAGGACCTATAACTGAACTCTTGGTAAAGAGTGGTGAGGATGAAAAGAACAGGCTAGATTCCGTAATTAGCAGAATTCTTGACACTGCGCAGGTAATCCCTACACAAGCAGAAACCATTAAGTCTGCTATTAAGTTTCAAGACACTCATAGCCTTGAGCCTCAGGATTCCATAATTTATGCCTCCGTAATAGAGCATTTAAGGGCTTCAGCTTCGGACATTAACTGTTTCCTAAACAAGAATTCAAAGGACTTTCTTACTCCGGATATCCAAGGGGAATTAGAAAACTTCACTTGTAGATTGATTCCAAGTTTCTAAGATGGGATTCGTTTCCTCGATGCACAAAGATAACGACATGAACCCCGAAACTATTGCCGCCCGCGCAAGCCACTACGTAGACCCAGCTACCGGGGCTATTATGGCGCCTATACAGCCGTCCACCACATTCGAGAGGGGCGCCGACGGAGGCTATCCCACCGGCAACGTCTACTCCCGCGTAGGCAACCCTACCCGGCAGCAGCTCGAAGGAGTGCTGGCGTCTCTGGAGGGTGGCGACGTCTGCGCCGCGTTCTCGTCAGGCTCTGCCGCAACCGCTGCCGTCTTTCAGTCGCTGTCTGCCGGCGACCACGTTGTTGTGGCGGAGGACTGCTACCACGGCACTGCAAATATCATTCGCAACATTTTTGCCAGGTGGAGCCTGGAAGCGACCTTCGTCGGCGCCACAGACCCCGAACAGGTTCGCCGAGCCATCAAATCGAACACAAAACTTGTCTGGCTGGAGACGCCCTCCAACCCTATGCTGAAGATAACGGACATCGCGGCGACTGCTGATATAGCGCATGAAGCCGGGGCGCTGTGTGTTTGCGACAATACTTGGGCCACTCCAATGCTGCAGCGACCCCTGGACCTGGGCGCAGATCTCGTGGTGCACTCCACAACCAAGTATCTGGGCGGTCATAGCGACGTGTTGAGTGGTGCTGTAATTGCCAATCAGGACAGCGAAATCTTCGATAAGATTCGTGAGATTCAGGGGACCTACGGTGCTGTGCCGTCGGCCTTTGATAGCTGGTTGGTACTGCGGGGAATTCGAACGCTGCACCTGCGGATGCGGGCGCACTGCGACAATGCTGGACAGATTGCGCGATTCCTCAGCGACCATCCCAAAGTAGAGGCGGTGCACTATCCGGGTCTGCCATCCCATGCAGGCCACGCCATCGCTAGCAAACAGATGAAAGATTATGGCGGCATGTTGTCTCTGCAGATTGTGGGCGGAGCCGAAGCGGCCATGCAGGTTGCCGCCAAGCTTAAGCTCTTCACCAGGGCAACCAGCCTAGGCGGCACCGAGAGCCTCATTGAACACCGTGCGTCCATAGAAGGTCCGGGAACGGCAACACCAGACAACCTTTTGCGCATGTCGGTGGGCATTGAGAATGCAGATGACCTCTTGGCGGACCTTTCCCAGGCTTTGGGATAGCGATCAACAGGTTAAGGGAAAATGAATGGAGCAGTACGCTCGAATAGATTCCTCTTATTACGACAACTATACTTTTGGTCTTACTGGCGACGTGAAGTTCTACGTCGAGGAGGCTCAAAGGTCGCCGGGGCGTGTGCTGGAGTTGGCCTGCGGAACGGGCCGCGTCACTATCCCGCTGGCGTTGGCCGGGATTGATGTCGCAGGTATAGACCTGTCAGAGCCAATGCTGGACATTGCCAGAGAAAAACTGGCTGAACTCGGCGAAGATGTTCGGAATCGCGTCCAGCTGGTGCACGGCGACATGCGCAGCTTCTTCGTGGACACACCAGACGGCGAAAAGTTCAGCGTGGCGATGATCCCCTACCGCTCTTTTTGCCACATACTCACGCCTGAAGACCAGTCCCGGGTGCTCGCGCGCATGTGCGACCATCTGGCAGACGACGGCAGGCTGATTATCAACATCTTTGATCCCAAGTTGGACTGGATACTGGAGGACTCCTCTTTTCCCGAAAGCCCTCTGCGCAAGCATCACGAGTTCACCAACCCTGCCACGGGCAACCGCGTGGTCATCTGGGACACGCGTAAGTACGACCTGGAGGCACAGGTCATCGACGAGGACCGCATCTTCGAAGAGATCGACCGTGATGGCGTGGTAATACAGAGAAGCTACGCCAAGTGGTCGCTGCGGTGGACGTACCGGCACGAGATGGAGTACCTGCTTAGGCTTAGCGGATTCAAGATCGAGGCGCTGTATGGCGACTTCGATCGCGGTCCTTTTCATTACGGCGGCGAGCAGATCTGGATTGCGAGGAAGGCATAGGTTGGCGGCATGGCTGACCAGATAAGGCTCGCTCAGGAATCGGATGCCGAGCAGATGCTTCCTATTTATGCGCCGATAATTAGAGAAACGGCGATCTCCTTCGAGTCTGAGCCTTTTGCTCTCGAAGCCGTAACCAGGGCCGTCACAGGCTTGTGTGCATGACGGCTAAGGGAAGCTACGTTCTGGTCGTGCGGCTGGAAGAGGCTGCGTCGATCACTGTTGGCAAGCTCGGGCCGCAAGCATTCCCGAAAGGATATTACCTGTACTTCGGCAGCGCCCTGAACGGTTTGGAGGGACGTATACAACGCCACGTGAGAACCGAATTCTCAAGTGTCACATCGACTGCCTCACTACTATGGCCCCTGTCATAGAAACGTGGCGCATAGCAGATGACAGGCGATGGGAGTGCATTTGGGCACAGCTTGCTCTTGAACAGGATGGCGTTACCGCGCCAGCGAAGAGATTTGGATCATCGGACTGCCAGTGCCACACGCATCTGGTTAGACTGACATCTCGTAGTAGGGTTGATGGGCTCAGAAGATTATTGCGGCGAAAAAGCATACCGGACGGACGTGGCCTTAATATCAGACGCACTGTGCTATGATGGGCCGAACCCAACCGGAGCGTTTTCCGGATCCCAACGACCATTGGCCTCCTCATAAGACATGCAGTCATTTTCTATCTTCAAGTTTGTCCTGAGGCGACTGGCCGATGACTGGAAGCTTCTCCTAAGCATCTTCTCGGGCATACTTATTGCGTCCACTCTCGTAGCAGGTGCGCCCGCCTACCTAAACTCCCTCGGCCGTCTCACACTGAACACAGCCATAGACCGCTCTTCGCAGAGCTTCGTTAATATGATGGCGATTGCTCCCAATGTGCCGCTAGTAGAGACCAACCTTCAAGCAGCGGACGCACATATTGACGGCGCAATTGAGGACCACATCTCGGATTTCTATGCCGATAGAGAGCGTTACGTCAAGACCTCAGTGTTGCTGGTAGGAACGCCCAGGAATCCACTATCCGGAGGGGCGTCCGAGCTGGTCACCAGGGGGTATCTCCAATACCTATCGAATGTGGGGAATCACGTCGTGTTCGAAGAGGGACGAATGTCTACTGGGCTGGTGGTGCCAGGGGAACGAGGTCCCATAGTAGAGGCCGTTCTCAGCACGGCGTCATCCGAACTCTTCAGCGTGTCCGTAGGCGACAAGCTGCAGCTAACCCCATCTCTGGGAAACGCTACAGTGGTTACCATGAGCATCGTGGGCATCATGAGCCCGGTGGACGAGGACGAGGGATTTTGGCAGCAGAACGCTCGCGTATTTCTCGACCCCGGCCCGCTGGAGGAGGCTCCCGACCTGGGTGTGATAGTGGACCCAGAGGAGCCGCCGCTGGTAGCCTTCTTGACGGAAGATGCCCTGCTCAACGGCATTGGAGTTGCCTTCCCTGGCATGCTCATCTCCTCCACATGGTTCATTTCGGTAGACAAAGATTTGCTAAAGATTGTTCCGCCCGCCGAGTTGGCCGGCCGCCTAGAAGGCATGCAAACTGCGTTGGCCAAGGACCTTCAGGGCTCAGCTCTTTTCACCGGCATTTCGGCGCTGCTCACTCGCTACGAAAGGCGAAGCTTCTTCTCCGCAATACCTCTGCTTTTGCTGATGTCCATCATGGCCATCACAGTTCTGTATTTCATGGCCATGATGATCTCATACCTCGTGCAGAGCCGAGAAAATGATGTGGCACTGCTTCGTAGTCGGGGCATCACTACCCTTCACCTAGTAAAGATTTATGCTCTAGAGGGCGTGGCGCTGACGGTAATTGCCGTCTTGTTGGCACCGTTCCTCGCCATGGCACTGATTGCCCTGTCGGGAAAGTTGCCCTATTTTGCCGATATCACTGGCGGGGACATGCTTCCGGTCGAGCTAAAGCTAACCCCGTTTCTTGTGGCTGGAGCTGTGGGTGTCCTAAGCCTGGCTATCTACGTCGTTCCTGGAGTGATAGGTGCGAGAGCAGGGCTCATTATTCACAAGTTAAGGTCGTCACGACCTCCGCTGGTGCCAGCTTTCCAGCGCTACTATTTGGATGTCTTGCTGCTCGTGCTGGGAGGCCTGGTCTTCTGGGAGCTTAATGCCAGAGGGCAGCTTATCTCCGGTGGACTGTTCAAGGACATTGAGGTAAACGAAGCCCTCCTCTTGGCACCGGTCCTCATGTTGACTCTGGTCGCTCTGCTATTCATGCGGTTCTTTCCGCTGGTTGTGCGATACGTAAGTGGCGAATCGCCTGCACTGGCGCATATTCTTGTCTGGGCTAGTTCGGTTTCGATGGTCGTGGCCTTGGCATCGAATGGCTTTCGAACGGGAGACCCTGTCGGCAGCCTGCCTATCATGTTGCTTGCGGGCTCAATCGGCGGAGTCTATTGGCTAACTCACAGGTCTTCAAGCAATCTGTCCAAGCTATTCGGCCTTGTCTCACAAACCCTGCTGGTCTCACTGGTGATGTGGCTTGAGACGCCTCAGGTTGGCTCGCTGGGATTTGCGCCATCCATAGGTCTAATGGCTGTTGTGCCTTCGCAGGTTCTCTACCTAACCCTAAAAAGACTCTCTAGAAATTCGCCTATCTGGGTCACCATGGGGCTGTGGCACATGGCAAGAAACCCGCTTCAATATAGCTGGCTCGTTCTCCTGCTGGTAATGATAACCGGGCTTGGTGTGCTGGCCACCACCGTAGGCGGCACCCTAAACAGAAGCTACCAGGAACGAGTGCTGTACGACACGGTGGCCGACATCCGGGTGACAGGAATTCCCGCTCGAATCGCGGGTGGACCAGAAGCTTTGAAAGCTGGATACTCCCTAATGCCCGGTGTGAGAGACGTTTCACTGGGGGTCAGAGAGTCAGGAATATTCGGAGCCAACTACTCCGGCCTGGGGTTCCAGGTGCTCGGAGTGGATGCCCAGGAATTTCAGTACTTCGCATGGTATCGGGATGACTTCTCGGAGCATACCTTGCCCGAAGTCATGAGGGCGCTGCTGCCTGTCACCATCAACTCACCGATTGAGTTGCCCGCCGATTCTGCTGAGATAGGGCTCTTTGTGAAACCGGAGTTCAGGCTTCCCAATGTGTTCGTATGGGTCGTCGTACAGGATGCTTTTGGCACCACAGAGACTATCTCATTGGGAGAGGTTGGTGAGCCGGAGTGGCATCGGCTCGACGGGCCTGTGCCTTCCCGGTTAGTGTCACCTCTAGAGCTGGTTTCAGTCCAAATTTTCGAGCCAGTTTTTGGACCAACAGGCACTCCTGGGGTCATCGCTTTCGACGATATTCATGTCCTGGATTCCCATGGCGAGGTAATCGTCATCGAGAACTTCGAGGACAATCGAACTTCCTGGCTGGCGTTGGCCACCTCATCAATATCCATAGACACCATCCATGCGTCTGATGAAGATGCTCTATTCGGTGAGAGGTCTGGTGTGTTCCGCTTCGGGAAAGACACGGATAACGGAATCAGGGGAATGTACAGAAGTCCCGGGGGCGGCCCTGTTCCGATTGTGGCCAGCTCTTCGTTTATGGAATCGACCGGGACCCTGTTGGGCGATCCAATCATCGTGCAAATCAGGAACAGGTTTGTCCCTGTTGTTGTGCAGGACGTTGTAAATTACTTCCCTACACTGAATCCCAGGGGTTCCGGCTTCATCATCGCCGACATGGAGACCTTGATTGCGCATATAAATATGCTCAGTATCAACTCCAATACGATTCCGAATGAGTTGTACATCAGCCAGGCGCCAGCGGCAGGAGATGCCGTTCGCAACATCGTTGTGCGAATGGTAGGCCAAGGCGGAGTCAGCGATAGGGTAATGCAGATGGAGGAGTTAAGGCTCGATCCACTCATCACTGCTGGTTGGCAGGCAATGGTGCTGCTGGCGGCAATTGTGATCATTTTTACGGCGGGTCTGGGCTACGTTACTTACCTGTTGGCCTTCGCCGAGAGAAGTCGAAGCGAGATGGGGTTTCTTCAGTCCCTTGGGCTGTCACGAAGCCAAATGACTAGAATGATCACAATGGAACATCTCGTCATCGTGGTTATCGGACTCACCCTTGGCACCGTCACCGGCTGGATCATGAGCGACCTGATGGTATCTTCCGTCGCCGTTACGCAGGACGGCCTAGAGGTGATCCCGCCATTCATTTTGCAGACGGATCTGAGTTTTCTGCTGCCTATCTACGCGGCATTGATTGGCATATTCCTTCTTTCAATCTACCGTCTCACCAGGAGCATGCGCCGCGTTAACCTGCATACCATAGCCAGAATGGGGGGCAACTGAACTTGCCGGCCTCGTAGCGCCGCAAGCTTGATTTTCATATGCCAGAAATTCTCACAAAAATAGTCAGGGCATGGCCCATGGTGGCTAAGAGAAGCCTCGCTCAATGGCGTCTGTTATCGACTGTGATCGTTGGTGTTGTGCTGGCCTGCACTGTGATGGCAGGGACGGTGGTTTACTTCGATGCCCTGCGTGAGCTGGCGCTGGACAACACCCTGAACGCACTCTCCACCAACGAGAAGAACATCCTGGTAAAGGCTGACCGAGGCCCTACTACTTTAGTAGAGTTCCAAAGGGTTGAAGACGAAATATATAACCAGGTCGACAACCGAGTCGACTGGTTCTTGCGCGGTCGAGAAAAAGCGATAAGATCCGCAACCTTTTTCGTAGCGGACCCCGGCGAAGAGGCAACTGCTGGTCAGGATAACTCCAGGTCCTATTTCGCATTCCTACCAAATCTGCTGGATCACATCACGGTATTGCCAGAAGCTGGCGGAAGGACGTCCGACTCCTACCCAATCAAGGCCCCCGGCGAACCGCTGACCCTGGAGGTTATAGTCCCTGTCGAGGACGCGGCGGCCTTTGGTGTTGGTGTCGGGGACGTTATTGCGGCTGTCCCTCACTGGACTGACCGCACGCCGTACCTACACGTTGTTATCACAGGTCTCTTCGAACGGAACGAGCCTCAGGACGAATTTTGGCACATGGATGACGCGCTGGTGAGGAACGCGACCTCCGGCGGCTCTTTCAGGACGGTGCCCTTCTTCATATCCGACGTTGCCTTTTTTGATGTGCTGGGTAAGGCCTTCCCGGACATGGACTCATCGTACATCTGGCTGCTGGAGGTTGATACCGACAAGCTAAATGCCTCGAATACCACGTTGGCGGATAGGCAGATAACCACCATGCAAAGGAGGTTGTCCAGCAACCTTTTTAGCTATCGTCAGATCACTGAACTGGACGAGGCGCTGGCCGAATACGACCAGCGTCTTTTCTTCAGCAAGATACCTATGTTCATCATCATGGTGCTGATTGCTGTTGTAATCCTCTACTACGTGGTGACGCTATCATCCCTGCTTGTTGAGCAGCAGCGCGGTGAGATTGCGCTAATGCGGAGCCGGGGAGCGACGTCTGCACAAATTCTTACCGTCTTTGTCTTGGAGGGAGCGACCATATCGGGCGTAGCCATAATCGCAGCGCCACTGTTGGCGGCGGCTGTGATCAGCGTCTTGGGATTTACACCAGCGTTCTCGGGCTTGGCGGACGTCGGCAGGCTCACGGTAAGCGTTTCCACCGGTGCCTACCTGATGGCTGCATTGGGAGGTCTCCTGAGCTTCGCGGCGCTGATGGTTCCGGCGGTGCAGGCGTCCCGCATAAGCGTAACACGCCACAGGCAGGAGTCCGCGCGACCCGACTCACAGCCCTTCTTTCAGCGATATTATCTGGACATAATGCTGCTGGTCATCAGCCTGTTCCTATTCAGGCAATTAACTCAACAGGGCTCTATCGTAGCCACTGGCATCTTTGGAGAAGTGGCCGTAAACCAGGTCCTTCTCGCGGTGCCAGCCGTTATTCTGGTGGCCTTTGCGCTGGTCCTGCCAAGGCTCTTCCCCCTGGCCATTCGTTACATCAGCGGCGAGTCTCCGTCCCTCATGAACCTGGTTGTGGGAACCGTTGTCGCGGTTCAGTTGGTGACGATGCTCTACCGCGGAGTGCTGTCCGGAACTGGCTTTGGCTGGGTATATGGATTCGTGGCCATTGCTGTATTGGGTGCGCTCTATTGGGGCACAGAAAGAGTTAAGACAAGGCAGCGTCGCGTTGCCGGTCTGGCCGCGCAGACCTTGCTTGTCATCGTGCTCAGCTTGATAAGCTGGGACGCGCCAGCAGTGGAATTCTTATCGTTCTCTATGGGACAGGTAGCCGTATCGCCCAGCCTCGTGGCAGGCGTCGTGCTGGTCAACATAGCTTCGAGCGGCGGCGGGTTTATTGTGCCGTTTCCGCTGGGCGCCATCTTTCTCCTGTTTGCGGCTTTCGCTCTGAGGGCTCCGGTCGGCTACTCCATGGGAATGTGGCAGATGGCTCGGAACCCCACTCATTACGCCCGCATGTCGCTCCTGCTGGTACTGATGTCTGGGCTTGGCATATTCGCAGCAAGCTTCGGCGGGACACTGGAACGCAGTTTTCAGGAGCAGGCCCTGTATTCGACTGGCTCTGACATTCGTGTGGAGGGACTTACCCTAAATACCCAAGGGAGCAGCATTCCTCTGGTGGAGAGCTACAAGAGCATGCCAGCGGTCGGCCAGGTGAGCCCGGTTCTTCGGGCTTTCGGGACCGACCTGTCCAGGATATTAGGGGACAGCTATACGATGATGGCCGTTGAGGGCCCAGTGTTGAACGAAATTGGTTGGTTTCGCTCGGACTTCTCCACCGGTTCGATGCCGGACCTACTTTCATCGCTGGAACAGCCGCGACCCCCGCAAGGATTGGCGATCCCTGATGACGCTGTCCTGATCGGTGTAAGGACTCTGGCCGACAGGCTCCATTCCACCGTGGTCGTTACGCTGCGTTTGAAGGACGCAAATGACCGCTATTTCTCCTACGGCATGGGCGCTCTAAATACGACTGGTTGGCAGAACATGGAACGCTCGTTGTCAAGGACCAGTCGCTTCGCCCGCCAGAGACCGCTACAGCCCCAGCGCCCACTGACACTGGTCTCCGCAACGATTCACGATACGGACAGCAGAGGGCGGTTGCGCTCTGGCTCAGTGACCATCGATGAGATATGGGCTAAGGACTCTTCCGGAGAGATCACAGTAATTGAGACATTCGATGATGTGAACTCATGGTCTGTGCTAAGGGGCGCCAGAGAGTCGATAACAGACTTTCTTCGGGACTCTGTAGTGAGCTATAACGGCGATTCGGGTTCAGTGCTGTTCGTCTGGTCGGAGGGAGCGCCGCTCACAGGCCGAGGCTTATTTCATGGGCCGGAGGTTAACCCGCTGCCGGTGCTGGCCAGCAGCTCATTTCTGAAAGACACCGGCCACAAGGTTGGTGAGGAGTTCCAGGTCTCGGTTTCAGGTCACCGGGTGCCTATCAAAATCACGAACGTCATCGACTACTTTCCGACGCTGGATACCATCAACAGGCGCTTCCTGATATCAGACCTGGCATCGATGATACGCTATACAAACCTGGAGACGGCCTCCGCAGAGGTGAAGCCGAACGAGGTGTGGATGTCCACCAGCTCCAATGGGTCAGACAGACAGGAACTTGTAGACTTGCTTAGAGACACCGACGTTCCCTTCCGCAGTCGAATAATCCATGACCGCGTTCAGTTGCTAGGGGATTCGCAGGTGGACCCGCTGGTTGAGGCTGGCTGGCGCGCCTTGCTGTTTATGGCGTTCGGAGCGGTGCTGATTCTGAGCTGCCTGGGCTTTCTGGTCCACGCCTACGTTTCCTTTAGAGACAGGGAGATGGAGTTCGGGCTCATGAGGACCATAGGTTTCTCCATGTGCCAACTCGTGACGTTGGTGTGGGTGGAGCAGGCCTTTGTTATCGGCGCAGGAATGGCGCTGGGTGCAGAGATGGGCCGTAGGTTGGGCTCGATAATAATGCCGTTCCTTAGTCACAACGACCAGGGCACCCAGGTACTCCCGCCTTTCGTGCTGGAGATTAACTGGTCAACCCTGGCCATTACTTACGGCTTCATGATCTTTGTATTTACGCTGATCATCCTCGGAATGATCTGGTTCATTCGTCGAATTTCCCTTCAACGCATCCTCCGCCTCGGCGAGCTCTAGTTTTGGATATTGGGCAGAGGGCGTGGGGCTTGGCGGACGCCGATACTAAGGCTATTCTTCGCCTCTTTTTAGTTTCTGATCAATATTGGAGGGGGAGTTAAACCCCGTTCCTGTGATGCTGCTCCCTGTGCTGGCGTAGCAAGTCCTTGCCGTAGTCGTTGCCGTTCGGAGTCCGCATCACGGTGTGGATGTGGTTCCTCGTAGGCTCGTCATCGTCCAACGCGATGCCCCGCTGGTGGTCGAACTCGATTAAGACCACCGGGCTGTGGACTCTGTAGTAGAAGACGCTAACCTCAGCAAAGCCGCCAATCCACGCAATGTAAGTCCGGTCCAGGTGCGCCTTGACCTCGGCCATCTTAGCCTTGGTATGAGCCTCTGGCATTCGGCCCAGGTAGGTATCAACGATGGCCAACACATGACTCTGCTGCTCACTGTCGAGTTCGTCGTAGCGAATGCCCTCGTACCGCATCTCGAAGTTATCGCGAAATGCCGTTGTGAAAACATCTCCCGGTAGTTCTTCTGCAATAGTCGCCTTCACGCGCTGCTCTGGAGTAAAAGACGTGCCCAGTGCCAGGCCGTTCTCCTCCTCCGCCTGGAACACGCGAGTGCCTGCGTACTTGCCTGTGTCTACAGCGACAGGCTCCGAGCCCATGAAGGTGGGCGTAGCGACGATCTGGCCTCCGAGGACGAAGTAGTTGATGATCAGGTGGTGCCCGTCGATCTGCCAGCCCCACGGCTGCGTGTCGGAGGGCTCCCCCATGATGCTGAGCCAGTAGAGCCACTCGCCGTACTCGTCGTCCTTGCCTGTGATCTCTAAGATAGATTCGTTAAGCCTCATGATGTCCTGGGCTGTCTTGAATCCTTGCGGGCTGAGGCTCTCCCGAAGCAGTGCCATGCCCAGGTCCTTCTGCGATTAGGCCAGCTCGTCCATGAACGTGCCGTGGCGCATCAGGTAGGGGTGGATGTTGCTCCAGCGCCTCCAAGCATCGCTGTCGATGGGAAACAGGGCGCTTTCTCTCTGGTCGGCGTTCAGCGATTCCCCAAAATGCTTTGCAGCCGTGTTTACACCCGTGCTTGGTGAGGCTAGATCATCCAAAGAAAACAGGCCAGTCTCGGGCGAGCCAGCCTCCGTAACGCCTTTGAACTCTTCGGCAAGCAGGCGTGTGCCTGTATCGAGCATACCCTGGAAAAGCGCATGCAGGGTGTCTGGCAATTCCCGAGCTGAACTAAACGGCCTCTCTCCCGGTTCGAAGTCTCTTACCTGAAGTGGCATATTGCGTCCCCTCGTTACTCCCTGTCGTCGGTCGATTCAGCGGCAGTTGGGCCTTAGTCTTCTAGCGTTACCGTTGCCGAGAAGCGAGGCCCGTCGCCCACCACTCGGGTTGTGTGGCCGTTGCCCATGACGTCTTCCGCCAGGGTAACGTGGCCGGGGCCGAACCGATGCAATGTGCCGTCTTTGAGGCCAATCTCGACCTCACCTGAAAGGTTGATTACGTACTGGCGTCGAGGGGCGTTATGCCAGTCGCTAAAGTAGCCAGCTGGCGAGACCTGAAATCGAACACCCTTTGCCTCATGCAGTTCTGCGAGCTCAGGATGATCTGCGGGGTCTAGCTCCTCCATGTGTGTTTCGCCGTCGTCGCCAGTGTAAAGTCGAATTATTGCCAAAGTGTCACGCCTCCTTTTGTGTTGGTCGATATCTTCTCATAACTGCCATTTGTGTCAAGAGTTCGCCCATGAGACCTACCGCATTGGCAAATGCCATGCCTTCGGCTATCATCCCGCCATCCAAGATCATAGGAGAGACCATTGGCATACATTAAGACAGTGAAGTACGTGGACTCCGAAGGCGAAATCAGGGAGGCCTACGATAAGGTATTCGAAAAACGAGGAATGCTACCCAACGTGCTGGCAGTAAACGCTGCTCGGCCGCATATCATGAAGTCCATAGAGTCGCATTCGAGGATCATAATGCAGAGCGAGTCTGGACTCTCCGGGGCAGAGCGGCAGATGATTGCTGCAGTAGTGTCTGGAATCAACGAGTGTGTATATTGAACGGTCTCCCACGCAGAGGCTCTGCGTAAAGAGGCCCCGGAGTCCAAGATCGCCCAGCAGTTGGGAGAGGACTATCGTCACGCGGACCTGACGCCCAAGCAGGAGGCTATGCTGGAGTTCGCGGAGTTCCTTACCATCAGCCCGTCTAGCATGAGTCAGGCCAACGTCGACGCACTCCTGGAGGCTGGTTGGACCGACGGAGACGTCATCGATATTGTGCACATCACAGCGCTATACGCCTATCAGGTGCGAGTTGCTGAGGGGCTTGGCATTGAGATCGAGGCTAACAAGGTGGACATCTCGGCCGAGCTGTCGTTTAGCGACAAGGTGTCATCTAAGACATTCGGCTCTATAGCAGCCCACCCCGGCTAATTTTGAATTCCTTTGAATTGGTGGCCACAGTCATGGACAGAGCATATTGATTTAAGATCTAGGGCCTGCCAAGGTACTGGTCTGCGCCGCTGATGCCATTTGTCCTTGAGGGCATTCGCATAACCTATCTAATTATCAAATGTTCGCAGAGGAAAATTTGAAATGCACCGCGATTTCTTCTGCCAGCCACCGACTTCTGCATAACCCATTCAAAAACAAAAGTTCTCACAAGAAATATTGAAACGTACCTGAATTTGTTATGCCAGCCGTTGGCCTTTGCATAACGCACTTAAAATCAAGAGACGAAGTGGGTTAGGCGGGAGAGCATTTCGTCGCCTTCGCTGTCTACGCCCATCTCTGCCCTGCCGATGATCTCCATCTGCCTGTCGCTGTTCGGAGGCATTAGCGTGCAGGTGCGAACGTCTCGGAATACACGACCCAATGGATTGCTGGCGTGGGCGCTGCGTCCTCCTACTGTTTGTATGGCCTTCTCGGTGACCATTAGCGCAGCCTCTGTGGCCAGGTACTTCGCCTTGGCCGAAAGCACTGCCCTCTCGAAGGGGTTCGAAACTTCCCACAGGCTGGCCGCTTTGTAGATGGAAAGGCGTGCGCCCTCCAAGGCCATGGTCATCTCGGTAACACGACCCTGCACGGGCAGCGTGTGCGACATCGGATTTGGGTCTGGGTCGAAGCGGGTGTTGCGAGAGTAGTCTTTTACAAAATCCAGGGCCATCTGCGCGGCGCCAAGGTAGACCGATGCGTAGCCCAGGCCAAAGCTCTGACCGATGCCTAGCTTGTCGCCTCTGCCTGGCGTGCCTAGGATTTCGTCTTCGGCCAGTTCGCAATTTTCAAAGCTTACGCTGGGACTGATTGTGGCGCGCATGCCCAGAGTGTCCCAATCGCCAATTATCGTTTGACCAGGAGCGTCCTCCGATGGGATGGCTAGTATGTAGCCGTTGATAGCATCCATGCCCTTCATAGTCGAGTGCACGATGCTGCGTCGGGTAGCGCCGGCCATGGTGCAGAAGTGCTTGCGTCCATTGAGGTAGTATCCGCCTTCGCGCTTGGACACAATCGAGTCGGCGGTGCCTGTTCCTCCGCGTCGTGCGGGCTCGCTGCCCCAACTGCCAAACATACGACCGTCCTCGATGACTTCGGCAAAGAACTTCTTCTTCTGTTCTTGAGTGCCTAACTCGCTGATGAACCTCTGGACCACTGAGTGCATATGAACAGTCATACCGGTGCTGGTGCAGCCCTGGGTTAGTGTCTCAACTACAAGGACGTAAGAGAGCATATCCAGACCTAGGCCGCCAAACTCCTTCGGAATGGCTATCCCTAACAGGCCGTTCTCCCATATGTCTTTCCAGCTATCTTTGGGGTGGGTGGCTGTCTTGTCGTAGTGCTGCGCTCTGGGTGCCAGATTTTCCTCTGCTATCCGCTTCGCCTTTTCAACTAACTGTTCTTGCTCTTTGGTCAGCCGGAAATCCATCTATTATCTGCTCCACCTAACAATAAATCCGGCACATCATGGGAGGCCGTTAAGGCTCTTATTCATGCTTATCATCCAGAGAATAGAGTATCATTACTCGATCATTTTTTCATCTTTGGACTGACGAAGCACGATAGCCAAGGCGCGGCGAAGCCCTTCTCCTGAATACGAACTGCAATCCGCCCAAGCCACAACGGTCGTATTGTGACCAGCACGAACATACGGGTATCATGGGTTGTCAACGTCGTCAACTGCTGGAGATTGCATGAGCAACGCTGAAGCGGGACCTTACATTCGCTGTGAGGACCTGTTCAAGATATACAAGATCGCTGATCTGGAAGTCGTAGCGTTGCGTGGGCTGGACCTCAGCGTTCAGCGCGGCGAGGTGATCGCCATTGTTGGGGCCAGCGGTAGCGGCAAGAGCACTCTCCTTAACATCCTGGCCGGATACGATGCGCCGTCGGCTGGCCGAGTGACCGTGGGCGACAAGGACCTGCTCAGAATGACGGGTAAAGAGGGCGAACTCTACCGCAGAGAAGAGGTCGGCTTTATCTGGCAGCAGACGAGTCGGAACATGTTCCCCTACCTGACAGCTCTGGAAAACGTGGCGCTGCCCATGATGCTGACCAACACAGCTGCGGGCGACCGCCAAAAGCGTGCCGAGGAGTTGATCGAGCTTGTGGGCCTTGGCCATCGCATGGGCCACACGCCAGAGAAGCTATCGGGAGGCGAGCAGCAGCGCGTCGCAATCGCAATCGCCTTGGCTAACAACCCTCCCCTGCTGCTGGCCGACGAGCCAACGGGCGAGTTGGACGACAACACCGCCGCCGAAATTCTGGACCTGTTCGGCTCCATTAACCAGGAGAGGGGCACGACGATTCTCATTGTCACCCACGATCCCGACATCGCCTATAAGGTCGGGCGGGTGGTTATGATACGAGATGGCAAGATGGCCACGGAGATCAGGCGCAAGGTCACCTTTCAGCGATTGTCCAGCGTGCCGGACACGGAACAGCCCTTGGAGGAGTTCATCCTGGTTGACGGAAGCGGTCGTGTGCAGATTCCCAGGGATGTGCTTGACGAGCTGAACATTGGGGACCGGGCGCGCCTGAGAATCGAAGACGGTAAAGTAACGATTGTTCCGGGAGATTGATTTGACGGGACGCCTATTAGAGAGTGTGGAGCTGTGATTTGGTAAGAGCACAGAGGCTACTGGCTGCTGTCGACCTCTCGCGGACCTACATGCTGGGTTCGGAGGAGGTGCATGCCTTACGCGAAATCAACCTCAACGTATTCCCAGGGCAGTTCCTAGCTGTCGTTGGCCGATCAGGCTCCGGTAAGACCACGTTGCTGAATATCATGGCAGGGCTGGACAAGCCCTCTGCAGGGCAGGTGCTTTTCGAGGAGCGCGACCTGGCTACCATGAGTGAGGATGATCTGACGGACCTTCGCAGGTATCGAATCGGTTTCGTGTTTCAGTCATTTGGCCTGCTGCCGCTACTGTCCGCCATGGAAAACGTGGAGTTGCCGCTACGCATATCCGGCGTTGGCACCGGCGAGCGGGAGGAGCGCACCAGGGAGGCGCTGGAGATCGTGGGCCTCTGGGATCGTGCCAAGCACAGACCTTATGAGCTGTCCGGTGGAGAGCAGCAGCGGGTTGCCATTGCTCGGGCTATTGTCATCAGGCCGTCAGTGATTCTGGCGGATGAGCCCACCGGAGAGCTGGACTCTAACAACGCCCATTCCATATTTGGATTGTTTAAGGAGATGGTGATCAAGCAGGGAATCAGCGTGGTCGCTGCCACTCACGACTCGACGCTGCTCTCCATGGCTGACGAGGTCATGGAAATCCGCGACGGCCGCCTGCTTGAACAGGCTGAGGTAGGCCAGCGCTTCAGAGACTAGTAGCCTCTGCGGTCCTTTTCAAGCCTGATCAGCGTGCCTATGGCGTGCCTCCTGCTTTCTGAATCCAGCCCTAGCCTCAAGGAAGAGCCGAAGTCACGTATCGCTTGCGGTGTGTTACCCTGCTCCGCCATGATCTTTCCGCGGACGTAGTAGGCGTAACCACTTAGCCTATCTAATTCGAAAGCGATCGATATTTCTTCCAGGGCCTCCATATACTCCTGCTCATTTAAGAGCCGTTCTGCCTGCATAACGTGCGAGTGCGCCTGCGCCTCATCCGACGTCAACGCAGTAGCCAATCTGACACCCACTACCAGAATCACCAGCGCCAGGGGCACTACCCACCAGCGCTTGTACAAAGAATTAAAGTCCACTAGTCGGTACGAGCCTTGGATTATCCTGTCGGGTACCCTCTGGTGGTTGGGTGCCAGGACCATCCCAATGACGAAGCCTCCGGCCAAGCCGCCCATGTGGGCCCAGTTATCGATTCCTTGGATCGTAAACCCAAGTATGACGTTGATTCCGGCGATGACAAACAGTCCCTTGAAGATCTGCCTGTCTCCACCCCCCAGATTATTCCGCCTGATGAAGTAGAACGCTGCCACCGCGCCTAGAATCCCCATGATAGCCCCACTGGCACCTGCGCCAACAACCGCGTCGTTGAAGGCGAAGCTGGCAGTGCTACCTGCCAGTCCTGAGAGCACGTATATGATGACGAACCTGTATAGGCCGAAGATTCGTTCCGTCATCTTTCCGAATATCAGCAGGGCCAAGCCGTTGAAAATCAGGTGCATCGCGCCGGCGTGCAAGAACATAGCCGTGAAGAGACGCCAGTATTCTCCGCCAGCTATGAATGGCCCAAACATTGCGCCGAAATTCAACAGGACTTCCTGGTCCTCGGAGCCTCCGTTGGCTTCCATGGCAATCCACACCAGAAGGTTGACCGCGATTAAGAACCAGGTGGCGTAGGTCCGCCTATTCCATCCCGATGGCTGGGCGCTTTCCTGTGGACTGGTTTCTGGTTGCTCGTAATTCAAAACAGAGTCGTCCTGTACCGTCCCTCGCTTGAATCTGAATCAAGTTGCTAATTGGAATCCTATAATCATGTAAACGTATAAACGATTCCTGAGTTGGCTTGCCTGATGTATGCTGCTAAACTGTCGGCGATTTAGAATAGTGACAATTTAGCACTGGGAGGACAAATGACTGAGGAATCCAATGGACCACTCAAGGGTATCAAAGTTCTGGACTGGACCATGTGGCAGTTTGGACCTGTAGCCTCCTCCATGCTGGGCGATATGGGCGCAGACGTAATCAAAATCGAAGCCCTGGACGGTGACGTTGGCCGTGCGCTGGCTAGATTCAATAACTCTATGGTAACGCTGGAAGGCGACAGGAACGCCTATTTCGAGACCTGTAACCGCAACAAACGCGGCATTGCTATTGATCTGAAGACGGCTGAGGGCAGAGAGATCGCCTACCGGCTGGTCAAGGACGCCGACGTACTCATAGAAAACTTCCGCAACGGCGTGGCGGAGCGGCTTGGCATGGACTACGAAACCCTCAAGAAGATAAATCCCAAGCTCGTTTATGGCTCTGCCTCCGGCTTCGGTCCCAAGGGGCCAGACGCCGAGTTGCCATCGCTGGACGGCTGCGGTCAGGCTCGGGCTGGTCTCATGATGTCAGCCACGCCTCCTGGCGCAGAGGTTCCCAACAGGGTGGCAGCGGCAGTCTCCGACCAGATGGGTGGCATTACGTTGTGCCTGGGTGTCATGGGCGCGCTTATGGCTCGCGACCGCGAAGGCATTGGTCAAAAGGTGGAGGTGTCGCACCTCAGCAGCACAATGTGGCTTCAGGGCCTATTTGTGGGGATGACTTTGCTGGGCGGCGCATACTCGTCAGTAGTAGAAAGAACGAAGCCTCGCAATCCCATGGTCAACCTCTATCAGGACAAGGACGGCGAGTGGATCCAGATGATGAATCCGCAGCCTGCCCGCTACTGGAAGGACTTCGTAAAGGCCATGGGCCTGGATTACCTGCTGGACGACCCAGTGTTAGGCGATCCCGAACAGGTCGGCGACCACGGGACTGAGCTTGTGGAGATTCTGGACAAGCAGTTTGCGACGAAGACCTTCAAGGAGTGGGACGCCATATTCCGCAAGTTGGGATTCATCTACGCGAAGGTGCAGTCGGTGGCGGACCTCAAAGACGATGTGCAGGTCATTGCCAACGACTACATAGTTGACTTCGATCACCCGGTGCTGGGAACGGTGCAGATGTGCAATTTCCCGGTGGCCTTTAGTGAGACTCCCGCCAGCATTCGCAGAGAGGCGCCGGAGTTAGGCCAGCACACGGAGGCCATTCTTATCGATGAGCTTGGCTACGACTGGGACGACATCGCTCGTTTCCAGGAGGCTGGAGCGATACTTTAGCCGAATTCTAAGGGGAATTAAGCAGAGGGGCCGATTCCAGAATCGGCCCCTTTTTTTGTGAGTTGGGAATGCGCAGTTTTGTCACATAGGTGGCTTTTGCCATCCACCAAGGGCCGTCTCCAGATGCTGAGAAACAGCCAACGCAACGTCTTCGCGCCATGGCCGGGAAACCACCTGCACGCCTATGGGTAGGCCATCAGGGGAGGTGCCACCGCGAATGACGGCTGCTGGCCAACCGGTGATGTTGTATGTGCCGGTATAGCTCAAGCCTGGCACGTTTTCCTCCTCCAAAGACGCCTCATGTGGTAGCGCTGGGAAGGCTGCTACGGGACAAATAATCACGTCGTAATTTTCCATGAAGGAGAGCATGTCGCTTCGGAAGGCGTCGACCTGCTCCAGCATTGCGGAGTATTCGCCGCCGGAAACCTCGGTCGCTTTGGCCATGCGTCGTTCTAACCAGGGATGCATCTCCGTGGTGCCATATTTGGCCAGGAGTCGGCGTGTCCAAGCCCGCCCGTCGGAACCGGAAAGGTTGCTGCTAATGTCGGGGTTCTCCGCAATTACCTTGGGCAAGTCCTGGGTGACCGCCAGGCCTGCGTCGGATAGCGCTTTGGCTGCGGCGCTCACGGCGGCAATCGTCTCCGGCGTCGGCGTCCTGATGCCGTTGTCTGTGTAAACGCAGACTCGCAGGCCTGCAATATTTACTGATGCCGGGTCGCCTAGGGGCATTGGGACTATGTAAGGGTCCTTCCAGTCGGGCCCCGATATGATGGGCAGTAGAAGGCTCAGGTCCTCCACGAAACGCGCCATGGGGCCGTTTTGCGTCAGGGAGTCCACCGCGCCCATGCCGTACGGAACGATGTGGCCGGTCCTGGGTACTCGACCGGAGTTTGGCTTGATTCCGGCGATGCCGCAGAAGTGAGTGGGATAGCGAACGCTGCCTCCAGTGTCGCTGCCAATGTCGAAAGGCGCCCCGCCCGTTGCCACGATGGCTCCCGCGCCGCCACTGCTGCCGCCGGTTGTCCGCGTCACGTCGAAGGGATTGTTGGTTTGGCCGTAAACCAGGTTATTGGTCTCGCCAGCGAGTGTTAGCTCAGGTGTGTTGGTCTTGCCCATGAGGATTGCGCCGGCATCGCGGAGTCGGGCCGCCACCGTCGCGTCCTGGTCGGGTACGAAGTTTGCTCTGCCCAAGGTGCCGCCGGTGGTGATGATGCCCTCAGTGTCGATGGAGTCCTTCAGAGTGAAGGGTACGCCGTGCAGCGGGCCAAGACTTTCGCCGCGAGCCAGGGACTCGTCTGCCTTCTTGGCCTCTGAACGCGCCCTGTCGGTGGCCAGCTGTACCACAGCGTTCAGCGCCGGGTTGACCACTTCGATGCGCGCGAGATGCGCCTTCAAGACCTCTGTGGCCGACACCTTCTTATCCCTGATGTCCTGGGCAATGCTCTTGGCGGACTGGTAGATGATTTCACTCATGGGCCGACCTCCATAACGGGGTTTTCATTTTGAGGGTTTATTTTAGACCAAAATAGACCGAACGTTGCGCCCCATGTTACTGCGCTGTTGAGCCGCCGTCGATGACCAGCTCGCTGCCTGTCATGAACGACGACTCGTCAGATGCCAGGAAGATCACGCCGTATGCAACATCGATGGGCCTGCCGAGCCTGCCCAGAGGCGGACGGTTGCGGCTGGTCTCGTAATCGTCTTCGTCGGGGTAGACCTCGCGGGCCATTTCAGTTTCCGTCAGACCAGGGTGGACCGAGTTGCAGCGTATGCCCTCTTTGGCGTACTGAATGGCGGTGGCTTTCGTGAGGAGACGCACGGCGCCCTTGGAAGCGTTGTAGGCTGTCGCCATTCGACTGCCCATGAGTCCTGCAACGGACGAAATGTTGATAATCGAGCCGCCGCCAGAGGCTCGCATGGCGGGAATGGCTACTTTAGTACCTAAGAAGACGCCCTTGGCATTGATGTCCATGACGCGGTCCCAGCCCTCTTCCGTTGTGTTCTCGACGGTGGCACGCTGGAAGATGCCGGCGTTGTTTACCAGGATATCCAGTCTGCCAAAACTGCTGACCGTCGCTTCAACTGCCGATCGCCAGTCATCCTCTTGCGTGGCGTCCAGCTTCACGAACTTGGCCTTGCCGCCAGACTGAGTTAGCTGCTCTACTAGGCTATTGCCCTCGTCAACCAGGATGTCGGCGATCACGACACTGGCACCCTCTTTGATAAAGAGCGCCGCCTCTTCTGCGCCAAGCCCTCGCGCGCCTCCGCTTATCAGTGCAACCTTACCTTCTAGTCTCATCCTAAATCCTTGAAGTCTCATCGGAACGTACGCCTAAATAGGCACAACCAGGCCTAGGCCAAATATCGCCCGAATACGCCAAGCGTTCGTCTGAAGTAGCCTAAATACGCCAATGCCCTACGTCTGTTAAAGCATCCCGAAAACTCTATTCAAAAAATCAAAAGATATCGGTGTGCATCATGTCCTCGAAAGTCTCTCTGCGCCTGATGAGTTCGGCGTTGCCGTCCTTAACCATCACCATGGCCGGTCTGGCGTTGAGATTGTAGTTGCTGGCCATGGATGGCGCGTACGCTCCTGAAGACGGAATGGCGATCAGGTCGCCGGACACGATGCGCGGCAAGTTGACGTCGCGTATCAGCACATCGCCCGACTCGCAGAACTTGCCCGCCAGCGTGACCACTTCCTCGGGCTCTGCGGACATGCGATTGGCCAACACTGCCTCGTACTCGGAGCCATATATCGCAGGCCGAATGTTGTCGCCCATGCCGCCATCAAGCGAGACGTATTTGCGCACGGCGGGAATGTCCTTGATGCCGCCGACGGTGTAGAGAGCAACACCCGCTCGTCCCACGATCGATCGTCCCGGCTCAACGATAAGTTGTGGGAGATCGAAGCCAAGCTCCTTGCAAAACTTCTTCGTAGTCTCAGCGATGACCTCAGCGTAGTCGGAGATAGGTGGCGGTAGCTCGTCGCGGACGTAGCCGATGGCGAACCCGCCGCCTGGACTGAACTCTTTTAGCTGAAGGCCTTCCTCTTTAAACTGCGCAATGAAATTCAAGATGACTTCTATGCCCTGGGAGTATGGCTCCAACTCGAAAATAGGAGAGCCCAGGTGGAAGTGTATGCCTGTGAGGTCCAGATTCGTTGACACTAGCGCCTGCCTGATGGCCTTGGCCGCGTCGCCGGTCTCCACGGAGAATCCGAACTTGCTGTCCAGGATGCCTGTGGTCGTAGCGACGTGTGTGTGCGGGTCTACGCTGGGCGATAGGCGCAACATAATCGATTGCCGCTGGCCTCTGCGCCCTGCAATTTCTTCCAGGCGATCAAGCTCGAAGAAGCTGTCCACAACGATCTGGCCAACTCCGTAGTCCAGCGCAAACTCCAGCTCCTCAGGCGTCTTGTTGTTGCCGTGGAAGTAGATTAGGTCCGCTGGGAAGTTCGCGACCTTGGCCACTGCCAGTTCGCCGCCTGACACTATGTCCAAGCTCATGCCCTCTTCGGCAACAACTCGGGCGATGGCGGGATTTACGAAGGCCTTGGACGCATACGCAACGCGTGCTCCGGGATAGCGACTGCTGAACTCGGATATGAACTCGCGGCACATTCCGCGCAGGGTTGCATCGTCATATATGTAGAGAGGCGTGCCGTACTCTTTCGCAAGCTGCACGACGTCGCAGCCGCCGATGGTCAGGTGGTCGTCGGCGTTCACACCTGTGGTTGTGGGAAAAAGTTCGATGTTATCGAAAGTCATTTTACATCCTGTTTCTTGACAGTTTTAGTTAGCGTGGTGATCAGGTCAGACAGGCTGCTCTGAAGGACTTGATACAAACCCAGGCAGCGGACGCGGCGCGACAAATATTTTGTTGATTACGAGGGGCAGCGTGGGCGTGACTTACTATACCACGCCAGGGAGGATTACCGGCAGCTCGGAAATATTGCCCAGCACGTGTTGGACTGGGTGAGAGGCAAATTCATGCCGTTCTGTGACGCCGGATAGCACTGCGACAAAGGGTACGGAAGCCCTCTTCGCAGTCTCGGCATCGGTAAGACTGTCGCCCACATACAGCACGTTTGCTTTTGAGCTGGAGAGTCGCCCTGTTGCCAAAATTAGTCCAGACGGGTCAGGCTTGAAGGATGTCACATCCTCGCCGCCAACTATGAGGCTGAAGCTGCCGAGCAGACCTTCTCTGTCCAGCACGCTCTCGATTCGGCGTCTGTACTTGGAGGAGACAATGCCAAGATTCAGACCTCGATCTGCCAATTCACGAACTGTTTCAGGCACGAAATCGAACAGGAACGTGGACTCGGACATCACCTCGTCAGCGCGTTCTACAAAATAGTCCTGAAAGGCCTTGCCGAGGTGCACGTACTCGTCGCCTACCAGCACCTTCAGCGTTTCCGTTAGCTGCAGGCCAATCGTTCTGCGGATGGCGTCGTCGCTGGCCGGAGGTAGGTTGAGCTTCGACAGCGCGTAGTTGGCCGACTCGATAATGCCGGTGGACGAGTCAGCCAGTGTGTAGTCGAAGTCAAAGATTATGGTGTCAGTTGTGTCCGACTTGCTGTCCAGGGCCTGCTCGTCACGCTGCGGCATAGGCGTCGCCGTTTTGCTTTACCTTGCCTTCTCGCTGGAGCTTGGCCAGGTGGGACAGAATCTGGTTCTTCGCCGTGTTGTGAAGCTCTGGATGGATGCCGCCCACGTAGATGGCCAAGAGCAGCGCGTCGACGGTTCCTGTGCCGTCGGCAACCAGATCGAGGATCTGCTCCTCTCGTTGGAGACGGTGATCGATTAGCTCCTGGAATTTTTCGTAAGGTGTGTGAATCATAGGCCCGTGCCCCGGCGCAATCATAGTCAGGCCTTCCACTGTCAGCAGCCGTCGCATGGACTCAATGTAGGCTGTCATGTCGCCGTGATCCGGGCTGACCACAGTGGTGCCGGTCCCTAGAATCATGTCGCCGCTGAATAGCACGCCGTTCTCGCGATGAATGATGCAGAGGCTGCCCATAGTGTGTCCTGGCGTGTGCATGAACTCCAGCGTTGCGACGCCGAGGTCGATGCTGTCGCCGGTGTTCAGCACCCTGCCCACCTGGCCGCTCTTCAGGTCTGCATTAACGGCGTCTCGTTCGTCGGCCGCGCAGGCGATCTGCCCGCCGGTGACCTCTGCTATGCGGCCAGCGCCACCGATGTGATCGCCATGCCTGTGGGTGCAGATGATGGCCTCGATCTTCGGCTTGCCCTTGGCCTCCCACAGTGCGAGGTGTGCTTCGATTTCGTTGTCTTCGCCGTATGCCGTGTCGATGAAGACAGCCTTGTCTTGCCCGACGATCAGGTAGACATTGGGCGCATAGACGCCGCCGTATCGTCCAGGCTGCGGCTCCCCATCCATAAGTATCTGGTGTATGCCAGGGGCGATTTCTGTGTTGTTTGCTTCGTTAGTCATGTTGTTTTCCTTTTTAAGTCGACTATTATGATAGCCTTGCAATGGCGATGCCCTGCTCGCCTGCAATCGAATAAAGAAGGTAGGTATTGCCGTTTTCCTCAAATATGCAAGGGTCGCGTAACTGGTTCACCGGCTCCATGATAGCCCCGCGCTTGGAAGGCTCGTTTGGCAGGTCTGCGCCTTCGTAGTCTAGCTCTGGTTTAAGTAGCATCTGCTGATCGGTAGCTCGCCAGCTCATCCAGTCGGGCGTCAAATCTATACTACTCTGGTAGATGCTTTCCGGCGCTTCGCCGACCATCGAATAGTAGATGCTCATGGTGCTGCCGTCTAACTTTACGGCGCAGTGACGAATGTTTTCAGGAAACAGGGTTGGCCCTTGTTGGAAGTCCGTCAGCCCGTCCTTCGATCGGTAGAGCACTCCTGGCATGCCGATGGCGTAGTGCCAGCCGTCCCACTGAAAGACGCGAAAGTAAGACAGGCCCAACACCTCTGGCGCGGCGGTGAAGTGGATGCCGTCTTTAGATGTTGCGACTTTTGTTCTCTGGCCACCTTCAGGCACCGGGCTGTGGTAGTACATACGAATCTCGCGGCGTTCGTTGTCCACGTGTACGTCTGGAGAAGCCACGTGTTGGATGGCGTAAGCCTCTTCGAGTTTTAGCGTGCCTGGCGCATATACCTGCCACGGACCGTCGACCCGGTAGGCGTAGGCCAATCGGATATAAGTGCCGTTGTGGTGCGCGAAGTAGAGGTAGTAATGGCCCAGTGGGTTCTCAATCCAGTCCGGAACGCGAATCAACGACGGGCCGTTGATGTTGCCCTCGAGGTCACGTTTGTCACCAATGTGCTGCGTGATGATAGGGTTGTACGGCAGCCGTTGGATATTCACGACAGTAGCACTGCTAACCACATGCCTTCGTCAATGGCTTGCGTGACATTGGGCTGCGGTCTGGTATGTATCCAGAAGTCACTTATGTTGGCCATGTAGCAGACATCTCCAAAATAACTAAGTCAGCTCGCGCTGCTTATTGTCAGCTGGAATAAGCTCACTAGGGCGCAGCTTGCATTAGAATACAGCCGCAAGCACTCCTAATCAATTGCCAAGCCCCGAATCTTAGAGGGATCGCAGAACGAGGTAACAATTTGACTATGAACATCCAGGAGATAGATAGCTTTTTGGCCCAGCCTTTGGTTGCCGTAATCGGCACATTGGATGGCGAAGGAAGGTCTCGGCTAGCGCCACTTTGGATTCACTGGGAAGATGGCGCGGCCTACATGTTTACGTCGCGCAGCACATTGAAGTGGCGCAACATCCAGCGAAATTCCCATGCGTCTCTTTGTGTCGACTGGCGAGAGCCGCCGTATCGTTCCGTAGTCATGGACGGCATTGTGGAGGAGGTGGACCGCCCTCTTTACGATCTCGTCCTCTCCATGGCCGTGCGTTATTACGGCGAAGAGAAGGGGCGAGCGTTTGCTGAGGGTTACAAGGGGGACAAGCCCGAGGTCGCCGTCTTTCGGTTAGTGCCGCGCGAAATCGTGTCCTTTGTGAGCGAGGACTAACGCCAGCTGTGAGCGAAGACCAACCCGCCTGAACATCGACCGCGGCTCAAGCGGGAAATCCAGCCGCCTTTACCGACTGACTCCGCGTCGAATATCGCACCAATGCATGGTGGTTATGCGCCAAACTTTGCATATTTTTACTAGATAGGTATAATGCGCCAAGATTCATGAATTATATGCGGGAGGGATATTGCTGATATGGAGCCGGTGAACTTATTTGATCTGGAGGAATTAGCCAAGCAGGCTATGCCTCACAACATGTGGGATTTCGTCGACGCAGCTTGCAATGACGAGATTACGAAGAGGCGAAATCGAGAGGCCTTTGACCGAATTACGATAAACTCTGATTTCCTTCAGGACGTATCGAATCGGGATACCTCCACAACCGTTCTCGGAGAAAAGATCAGCTTTCCCGTATGTGTCTCCCCAGCAGGTGGCCAGCGACAGGCTCACCCCGACGGCGAGAAGGGCACTGCCATGGGAGCCGGCGCCGCTGGTACCCTGATGGCCTTGAATACAAGCTCCGGCTACAGCATAGAGGAGGTTGCCGAGGCGGCAACAGGGCCTCTCTGGTGGCAGTTGTACCACTTCAACGACGAGGTTACAGAGCTACTGGTAACTAAGGCCAAGAACGCTGGCTACAAGGCCATCGTTCTTACCATAGACACTCCCGCGCCCAGCCCAAAGGAGCGCGACGTTCGCAATAACTATCAGGCAGCGCCCGGTATGCACTGGGGCAGCCTGCGAGACAGGCCAGAACTTATCGCACTGCGCTCCGTAGGAGTGCCGGATATGGCTGATTGGAATCCTCCTGACTTCACCGGCCTTACATGGGACAGGTTGGACTGGCTGAGGAATCTGACGGGCCTCCCACTGGTGGTAAAGGGCATACGGACGGTCAAAGAGGCGATACAGTGCGCCGAGTATGGTGTGGACGGCATTATCGTCTCCAACCACGGTGGCCGACAATTCGACGGCACCAAGTCCAGCATCGAGACGCTGGCGCCCATCGGAGAGGCGCTTTCCGACAGCAGCATGGAGATCTACCTCGACTCTGGTGTGCGTCGCGGGACCGACGTCCTGAAGGCATTGGCACTAGGGGCGAGGGCAGTGTTCGTAGGCAGGCCGCTCTTCTGGGGCCTGATGTATGGCGGAGCAGATGGCGTAGAGACCATGCTCAACATTCTGCGAACTGAGTTTGACCGCGCCATGGCCTACGCTGGTAAGAGGACTCCGGATGAGATAGGCAGAAGTGTCGTGGAGCTACCTTGCCAATGCTGGACGGGAAACCCGATCTTCGCCCATTAGGTTCGGGTAGCCAGCAATGCTATTTGAGTGTTAAGAGGCCCAGGGGTTAAGCCTGGGCCTCTTTAGTTAGTCCAAGACACGTTCCTCCTGAGCTTGCCGAAGGACCGATTCCACAAATTTCCGGAAGGCTTTGCATTGCTAGAAACCGGAAAGAATAGAGGTGCAAATTGAAGCCGATTATTTCCCATGGCCAGCCCAATCTTGAGCGTTAGCTCAATTGACAATTTTAGGCCTCAATGCTAACCTCAGCCTAACATGGAGTACTGTTCGTTTTTGGCTATTTCTAGGGAGGGAAACATGGCAAAGTCCCAAGTTTATTACATGGATGGGCACTCGGAGAGCACCGAGACGAGCCTGGTCTCTAAGATGCTTACCGTCTTCGATGCGGCAAAGCTCGATGAGCTGATTAGCCCCAACGATATCGTGGCAATCAAGGTGCACTGTGGTGAGTGGAATAATACCGCATACCTTCGCCCCGTCTATGCGAGGGCATTGGCTGACCGAATAAAGGAGCTTGGCGGACGACCCTTCGTCTGCGACACAACCACCTCCACATACTCTCCCTGGGGATCCCGGTCCAGCGAGTTGGATATCATGCTAACTGCCGAACGCAACGGCTACAGTTCTGCAGTTCTGGGCTGTCCGTTTATCTGCGCTGATGGCTTCATTGGCACCAGCGACTACCGCGTGGACCTGCCAGAAGGCTATCTCCTTAAAGAGGCCTATGTGGCACAGGCAATTGCCGCATCCGATGCTCTCATTACCCTGACGCATTTCAAGGGTCACGGTATGGGCGTAATTGGTGGCGCGCTTAAGAACCTGGGCATTGGTGGCCAGTCCAAGCGAGGCAAGCTCAACGTACACATGGGAGGTCACCCCAAGTACGGCTTTGGTGCCGCCGGCATATTCCATCCTGAGAATTTCAAGGGCAAGGCCGATACTCCTGATTGGGAGATAATCGAGGATTGTTGTCCCTTCGATCTGTATCACATCAATGACAATGACGAGCTAGAGTGGGACCGCGATCGGTGTGCCACTTGCCTGGGCTGCTTCGGTGTCGTTGGCCCAAGAGGACTTGTAGAGGTTCCTCCGGTTAACTTTGACGCTGTTGACGTAGCTATCGCTGACGCATGCCTGGCCGTTGAGAAGGCTGTAGGCCGAGACAAGGTCGGCTACATTAACATGGCCATCGACATTTCGCCTCGTTGCGACTGCGCCAACCATGCTGATGTTCCTATCGTTCCGCATCTGGGCGTATTTGCCAGCACGGATGCAGTAGCCATCGACATGGCGTGCGTAGATAAGGCCAAGGAAGCTCAGGGCATACCTGGCTCCGCCGCCGATATAATGGAAGCGATCAACCCTGGCGACAACAAGTTTGAGGCTGCAGCCGCTACCTTCCATGGTCAGAGCGAAGTTGCCAGCATCAACACCGGTCACGAAATTGGCCTGGGTAGCCGAGACTACACTCTGCATGAAGTAGAGCCCGCCGATCCTGCCAAGTACAGGTTCCCTTATGACCGCAGGCCCAGCAGGCAGCGGTTCAAGGAGCGCTTCGAGAAGTTCCAGCCGTTCCCGTACGATCGCCACGACGGTCGCGGATTCGATCGTAACGAGGACGTGGACCTGGAGAGGATGAAGCGTCACTACGATCACTCTACCAACGGCCACCATGCCGAGGTGGACATCGAGGAGCTTCAGCCCGCCGACGACAATTAAGCTTTTTGAATAATTGAATATTTAGATAGATGACGCTTAGGGGATGCGCTCGAATCGGGCGCGTCCCCTTTTGATTTATGACTCCAGAAATTGGGCTTAGTCTTCTCCCAGGGGGAGGAGGCTAAGATGAGCGTAAAACCAGTCCAACAGGAACACTTATGCCATTAAAAGTAATCGAAGCTCAAAGCGAGCACATCGAAGGCCTTGCTCAATCTTGCATTGCTGCCTTCGACGAGTTCAACGAGCAACACCTGTTGCCCCAGGGCACGCCCAGGGATGTGGCCTCCGCCATCGAGATGTACAAGAAGCTACTCGATTCCGAAAAGGCCCATGTCCTCGCGGCGGTCCAGGACGGCCAGGTAGTTGGCTCTGCATGGCTCCGGCTGGAGGACGACGTTGCAGCCTTTGAGGATGTGAACACCTCCCCGGCAAAGCAGGGCAATGGAGTTGCCCGCGCAATCATGACTCAGGGGCTTGAGGCCGCCGACCGCCTGGGATACAAGAAGATCAGGCTTACGCAGAGCGCTCATAATTCGACGGCGCTTTCGCTTTATGCGTCGTTGGGCTTCGAGGTAAAGGAGACCTTTGCCGAGATGAAGGCCACGCCTGGGCAGGCACCCGAGGCACTGCCCGCGTTCGAGGTGCGGCCTATGACTGAGGCCGACTTGCCGGCCGTTGAAGCGTTCTCCAAAAGGCATTACAAGCTGAATCGACGGGGCGATGTCGCAGCGGTCCTGGCCGAGGGCGGTTCGTCCCTGCTGGTCTCCCGAGGCGACGCCTTTGCTGGATACCTAACGCTGGCAGGCTCCGCTCATGGTATGGCCGAGACAGAACAGGACGGGCTGGCGCTGATCTTCGAAGCTGCCAGACTTTACCTCGACAAAGCCATTTTCTGCTGTCCGTTAAGTTTTCCCAGCTTGTATCGCAAGGCTCTGCTGGGCGGGTACAAGACGCTGGAGATACACAACCTCATGGCATTTGGTCCCTACGACAGGCCGGAAGGTATATGGATGCCATCGTCGGCGTATTAGGGACTTAGAGGGCTTGCAGTCAGGTGTTTGGCAGATCGGTCTGGCCTACGGGGCTTCGTAAGCGGATGTGGCCAGGCCAGTCACCCGAATCAAACTTGACGCGGGTTGGGAATCAACGGACAATGGACGCAATAAATCGCACTTAAGGAGTGGATGGAAATGCCACAATCTGGACAGGAAATGCTGGAAGAGTCCATTACCAACTGCAAAGGTATTGTGGACGGCCTTGGCTCAGTCAACGAAGGCTGGGAGACCTCTATCAACGAGATACTCGCTAAGTTCGACGAGATTAGCGGGACTTTCTTCTTCAAGACCATGCCTAGCGTGCCTACAACCAGGACGGCATTGAGGGACTCGGCGTCGGCTCTGGAGCTGAAGACCAGTGAAGACTGGGATGCCTTTGGACCGGCCATTGAGCAGCTTATCAAGACCTGCCAGACCGTAATTGAGAAGGCCGGCATGAAGGGCGTCACCCTAACGTGAGCGCTATTCTCGTGACCGGCGGCGCAGGCAGCGTAGGCCGGATGCTGGTGGAGAAGCTGGTGGCCGACGGTAAGACGGTGCGCATCTTCGACCTGCCCTTCATGGACTTTGATGGCCTTGAGGATCGGGCGAGCATCGAGATCGTCAAGGGAGACATCACCGACGTTGGGGACGTGACCAAGGCCATTGAGGGCATTAGCTCTGTGGTACACCTTGCCGCCCTGCTACCTCCCACTAGCGAACGGGACCGAGACCGCACCTTTGGCGTGAACGTAGGCGGCACCGAGAACATCATCAAGGCCATGGAGAGCGTTGCCCCGGACGCCGTGCTTATCTTCACATCGTCCATTAGCACCTACGGTAACACTCAGGATGAGGAGCCGCCCGTCAAGATAGACCACGCCCAGAGCGCCATAGACATCTACGCCGAGAGCAAGATCGTTGGCGAGAAGATGGTGCGAGAGTCTTCCCTGAAGTGGATTGCCATGCGAATAGCCGGTATCGCGGTTCCGGCGTTCATGGAGCCGCCGAATCCGTGGCCCTTCGTAGCGGGTCAGCGCGTGGAAATGGTGCATCGCGATGACGTAGTTGATGCCCTTTTTGCCTCGGTGGACGCTTCTGAGACCAACAAGATATTCAATATCGGCGGTGGTGAATCGTGGCAGCTAACAGGTGAGGACTACGTCAGGGACTTTTACGGCTTCATGGGCGCACCTATGGAAGATGTGGACTACCGTGAGTCCCCCGGCTGGGTGGACTGGTACGATACAGACGAGTCCCAGCGAATTTTGCAGTACCAGAACCGATCGTACGAGTTTTACTCGGATGAGATGCGAAAGATAGTAGAAGAGCTGATGGCTGAGTAATTTACTTGCTGATGTCGAAAAGGCTAAGTTAGAAGTAGTAAACTTTCTCTCTAGCAAGAGTCATCAAGAAAAATTTCGTGGAGGCAATTATGGCGACCGAAGCTAAGGAAGCCAAGACCACAGAACAGAAAAGGGAAGCCCTAAGGTCCATACTTAAGGACATGGGCACGGTGATTGTCGCCTATTCCGGCGGAGTTGATAGCGCCTTCCTTGCCGCCACAGCCCACGACGTTCTGGGAGACAAGGCCCTAGCCGTCACCGCAGATTCGCCGAGCCTGGCCCCTTCTGAGCTTAGAGAAGCCATAGAGCTCGCCCAGCGCCTGGGGCTAAACCATCGCATCATCGAGACACATGAGGTCGAGCGCGAAGACTACGCCGCCAACGATCCCAATCGCTGCTTCTTCTGCAAGGACGAGCTCTACGTCCACCTGTCGGGATTCTCCAAGGAAGAGGGATACGACTTCATTACCAACGGCACCAACGTTGACGACCTGGGCGATTTCCGTCCCGGCCTCAATGCCGCCAAGCAGTACGGTGTTCGCAGTCCTCTGGTAGATGCCGACCTGACCAAGGCAGAGATTCGTGAGCTGTCCAAGGGCATGGGTCTGCCTACGTGGGACAAGCCTGCGCAGGCCTGCCTATCTTCACGCATACCCTACGGCAACATGGTCACCGTCGAGGCCCTGACGCAAATAGCAAAGGCTGAGGAGTATCTTCACGGCCTTGGCATCAAGCAGCTTCGTGTGCGCCATCACGACACCGTAGCCCGCATCGAGGTTGAGCCTCAAGACTTTCTGACCCTGAGTGACGAAGAAACTCGTGAGCAGGTCGTGAAAAAGTTCAAGGAGATAGGCTACTCCTACGTCACGTTGGACCTGCAAGGCTTCCGTTCGGGCAGTCTCAACGAGGTGCTGGCTGCACTGAAAAACAGGCAGACGTAAAGCTTCGTTAGTAGTGTAATGGGGAGCGAGCCGGGTTCTACCAGAGACAATCCAATTCCTCGGCCATCTGCGCGAGTCGTTCTGCTGGATTTCACCGACAGGATATTGCTGTTTCGCTGTAATGCTCTAGACGACGAAAATCCTGACTTCTGGTTGACACCCGGCGGAGGCCTTAACGATGGCGAGACCCACGAAGCCGCCGCTGTTCGGGAGCTGTGGGAGGAGACCGGGTTGACAGGTGTTCCTTTGGGTCCGCTCATCTGGACTCGACGCCACGTTATGTTGTGGAATGAAAAGTGGGTAGATTCTCTGGAACACTTCTTCGTTGTGCGCACCGATGATTTCGTGGTCTCCCATGCTAACCTCGATGAGAATGAAGCAAAATTTATTCAGGAAACTCGTTGGTGGAGCCTGCCAGAGATAATTAGGGCGAAAGACGAGGAGATATTCGCACCTCGGCGCCTGAGTGAACTCCTTGCTCCGATAATCGCAGGTGAGATTCCTATTTCGCCAATTGACACGGGCCTGTGAGGTACCGCAAACCGGCCCGGCTATTAATGGAGATATACGCTTATGAATGTGGCTGATATGGAAACACCTCTTCACAAATTCCTCGAAAAATATCCCGACTACATTCTGACCAGATCACTGGATGAGCTGCGCCAGACCGAGTACAACCGCCTGGATTCTCAGGGGCTGGTCTACGTCGACTACACTGGCGGCGGGCTCTATGCCTACTCCCCAATTCGCGATCACATGGACATGCTGCGTAATGGAGTCTTTGGCAATCCGCACTCTGCCAACCCGTCGTCGGAGGCTACCACCCGTCTTGTAGAGAGCGCCCGTGCATACGTCTTGAAGTACTTCAAGACGTATCGCCGGATGAGTACGTCGCCATATTTACCGCAAACGCTACTGGCGCGCTAAAGCTGGTTGGAGAGGCATACTTCTTTCAGCCTGACGGACGTTACCTGCTTACCTTCGATAACCATAACTCAGTGAATGGCATTCGAGAGTACGCCCGCACAAAAGGCGCAGAGGTCACATACCTTCCGGTGGTGCCGCCCGACCTTCGTGTGGACGAGGACCGTCTGGACGAAGGTCGGGCCGTAACCGCCTCTGGGCCAAAGCTCTTCGCCTATCCTGCCCAGTCCAACTTTTCGGGAGTGAAGCATCCGCTGGACTGGATCGAGAAGGCGCATGACAAGGGCTGGGACGTCATGGTGGACTGCGCTGCATACGTGCCAACCAATCGCCTGGACCTGTCCGAGGTCAAGCCGGATTTTGTGCCTCTGTCCTTCTACAAGATGTTTGGGTATCCCACCGGCGTCGGCTGCCTCATCGCCCGCAAGGACGCGCTGAAGCGGCTGAACCGTCCCTGGTTTGCTGGCGGCACCATCACCATCGCATCTGTGCAGGCGGACAGCCACTTCCTGGCCGAGGGCGTGAGGCCTTTGAAGACGGCACGATCAACTACCTTAATCTGCCCGCCATCGAGATAGGCCTGAGGCATTTAGAGAACGTAGGCATAGGCGCAATCTCCGACAGAGTAACCGCGCTCACCGTCTGGCTGCTTGACCAGCTCCTGGAACTGCGACACTCTAACGGCGCATCTCTGGTCCGGGTATTTGGTCCGACCACGACTTACATGCGCGGCGCCACGATAACGGCGAATTTCTACGATCCCGACGAGAACCTCATTAACCACAGCCGTATTGAGGAGCTGGCCAGCGATGCCCGCATCTGTCTCCGTTCCGGCTGCTTCTGCAATCCGGGCGCTGGCGAGGTCGCTCACGGCCAAATCAAGGAGGAGATGGAGGAGGGCTTGAAGAACAGGGACCGCATGACCTTCGAGCAGTTCCAGACCATCCTCGAGCGCATTGGCGGCAAGAGCGCTGGCGCTGTTCGAATCTCCCTGGGCTTGGCCTCGAATTTCGACGACGTTTACCGCGTGGTGGAGTTCGCCCGGGGACTGCTGGGTCGCCAGGCGTCGCAGGTCTGACATCACCTGGTAGGTTCGCCTTACCGTCATGCCTCATGTATAATTCAGCCCCGAACCACCCTTTCTAGGGGCAACGACATGAGACTTCAAGGCAAGGTTGCGCTCATCAGCGGAGGCGCCAGAGGCATGGGCGCAGTAGAGGCTCGTCTTTTTGTAAAAGAGGGCGCCAAAGTTGCCATCGCCGACGTATTGCAGGACGAAGGCAACAGCCTAGAGGCCGAGATATCAAATGCTGGCGGCGACGCCTTTTTTGTAAATTTGGATGTCACCAGCGAGGACGCCTGGAGCAGGGCAATCGCCGAAGTGGTCGCCAAGTACGGCAGGCTGGACATCCTGGTCAACAACGCGGGCATCTACAGACGCGGCTTGGTAGAAGACACCACTGAACAGGAATGGGACACCGTGCTGGACGTGAATGCAAAGGGTGTGTTCCTGGGAACCAAGTTCGCTATTCCTGCCATGAGGGCCGGCGGAGGCGGCTCCATCGTCAACATCTCCTCCGTCGCAGGCATCATAGGCAGTAAGCAGTCCACCGCTTACAACGCATCCAAGGGCGCGGTGCGCTTGCTGACGAAGACCACCGCCATCCAGTATGCTCAGGAAGGCATTCGCGCTAACTCTGTTCACCCTGGGCCAATCGGCACTCAGATGCTGGACCAGGTTTTTCCTGACCAGGAGATGAAAGAGAACCGGATGTCAGAGATACCGATTGGAAGAATGGGCACTGTCGACGACGTAGCTTACGGCGTGCTGTTCCTTGCCTCAGACGAGTCGTCATACATGACGGGCAGCGAACTGGTCATCGATGGAGGCTTCACCGCCAGTTAATTTTGTATGATCGGCAGACCATATTGGTTAGTCGGAGCTCGAACTACAGGCAACCATTAGGCTGCACTCAAAAAAGAATTATGACATTGAACCGAAAGGACAAAAAATGGCAAGTAATGGGAAGGTAGCAATTGTTACAGGGGCAGGTAGCGGCGTTGGCAAACACAGCGCGCTGTCTCTATACGAGGTTGGATACTCGGTTGTATTGGCAGGTCGCAGGACCGAGCCGCTGCAGGAGACGATAACGGAAGCTGGCGATGATGGCTCACGAATGCTGGCAGTCTCCACCGACGTGGGTGACCCTGACTCGGTAGCAGCCCTTTTCGCGAAGACGCAGGAGGCCTTTGGCGGTCGGCTGGACCTTCTGTTTAACAACGCCGGTTCGGGTGCGCCAGCCATCCCCATGGAGGACCTGACCTTTGAGCAGTGGAACAACGTGGTCCGCGCCAACCTTCATGGCACCTTCCTGTGCACTCAGCAGGCCATGCGCATAATGAAAAACCAGGACCCTATCGGTGGTCGGATAATCAATAACGGCTCCATTTCTGCGCACACGCCCCGACCTAACTCCTCGCCATATACGGCCACAAAGCATGGAGTTGAGGGACTGACCAAGTGCACGGCGCTGGATGGCCGCAAGTACAACATCTGCTGCAGCCAGATCGACATCGGCAACGCCGCAACGCCCATGACTGCCAGGATGGGCACTGGCGTATTGCAGCCCAATGGCGAGACCATGATCGAGCCTACTTTCGACGTTCAGCATGTGGCAGACGCCGTTGTGCATATTGCCAGCCTGCCGCTGGACACCAACGTGCTGACCATGACCATTATGGCCACGCAGATGCCGTACGTGGGACGAGGCTAGTCTGCCGCCAAGCTCCAAATTTAGAACAAAGGAACCGCCGATGACCACTGAAAGCCTGCGCCTTGAAACCGAAAAATTCGTAGCCAACACGCCGAAATCCAAACGGCTTCAAGAGGAGGCGTCGGAGTATCTGCCCGGCGGTAGCTCCAGGGGCACCGCTTTTTTCGCGCCCTACCCTACCTTCGTTGATCACGGCGAGGGCCTGCACGTTTACGACGTAGACGGCAATCGCTACCTGGACTTCATGATCAACGCTACCAGCCTGGTCTTGGGCCATGCTCATCCGGATATCGTGAACGTGTTGCAGGAGCAGGCTGCCAGAGGCACGGCCTTTAGCGGTCCGACTGAGGCGCAGATTCGGCTGGCGAAGATCCTGTGCGACAGAGTGCCGTCGGTGGACACCATTCGCTTTACGAACTCGGGCACTGAGGGCACCATGATGGCCATACGTGCTGCGCGGGCTTACACCGGCAGGCACAAGATCGCCAAGATCGAAGGCGGCTACCACGGCGCTCACGAGTACGTGTCCATCAGCGTGTACCCGCCCGCCGACAAGCTGGACCCAAACGAGACCACGCCTATACCCGAGTATCCTGGTCAGCCACCCAGCGTTGCAGAAGATGTGTTCGTTCTGCCCTTTAATGACCTGGAGACCAGCCAGCGAGTTCTCAGAGAAAACAAGGATGACATAGGCTGCGTAATCATGGAGCCTATCGTGTCGCACTTCGGCTACCTGCCTGCCAATCTGGATTACCTGAGGGGCATGCGCAAGCTCACGGAAGAGCTGGACATGGTGCTGATCTTTGATGAGGTGCAGAGCTTCCGGCTGGCCGCCGGTGGTGCACAAGAGGCGTTCGGCGTTATCCCGGACATGACGACCTTTGGCAAGATCATTGGTGGCGGCATGCCTGTTGGCGCATTCGGCGGGCGACGGGACATCATGGACCAGTTCGACCCTACGCAGCCCGGAGCGATTGCCCACGCAGGCACCTTCAACGCTAACCCCATGACTATGCTGGCGGGTGAGGTGGTCATGAATCACCTGACGGCTGAAGTCTTCGACAGCATGAACGCACTGGGCGAGATGCTGCGCCAGAAGCTGAGGGCCGTCTTCGACGAGCTTGAGGTGGAGGCACAGGTAACGGGCATCGGGTCCATGTTCGGCATTCACTTCACCGCCGATGAAATAGTGGACTACCGAGACGTTGTTCACAGCGACCACACCATGATGAAGGCCGTCTTCACGGGCCTGCTGAACGAGGGAGTGCTTTTGCAGACCGCTTGCCACGGCGCACTGAGCGCTCTGACCACCGAGGCCGAAGTCGACGAGCTTGTGGACGCCATTCGCCGAGTTGTGCAGCGCGTACGCTAGCCGTGATCTCTTCGTAAGTTGGATGCTCGAATAGGCTCAGCGACACGTCCTCTGATGAGGGGCTACCTCCATGCCGGGGCCGCTGCTGTAAGCCCCTTTGCCCTGTTGCTGCTACTACTCATCTCTGATACAACTCGGGACTATATTGGGGCTGCCGTATTCGGAGCCAGCCTCATGCTTCTCTACACTGCTAGCGCTGTTTATCATCTCGCACCTCTGGACTCTCGCCACCTTGGCGTTTTGAGAAGAGTAGACCACTCGATGATATTCTTTCTCATCGCGGGGACATACACTCCGTTTGCCCTGAAAGTGCTGGATAATGCATGGGGCATATCGATCTTGGCGGCGGTGTGGGGAGTGGCTGTCTTTGGCATTGTGTTGAAAGTAGTAGTGGTGCGCGCTCCTCGCTGGTTGGGAGTGAGCATATACGTCGTTATAGGATGGGTCGGCCTTATACCTTCGATGCAGATTGCCAGGGCCTTGCCAATAGAGGGCAATGTTCTGCTTATTGTTGGCGGGCTGCTCTATTCCTTGGGAGCCTTGATGTACCTGTTTCGCTGGCCAAACCCGTCTCCCCGGGTCTTTGGCTTTCATGAGGTCTTCCACTTGATGGTGGTTCTTGCCAGCGGCGCCTTTTACCTTGTGGTCGCTGCATACGTATTGCCCATATAGCGGTCTCGGTCGATTTCCTATCAATATCGAAATCTCTGTTGCTATTTCCTATCGAAAATTCGAATCTCGTGTTATGCTGAATGTAGTTCTGCACAACTGTCCCCGTGATTGTTCTCCGCAAGGCAAACTTCCTGGTGATCGTCTGTAGTCCAATTTACCTAACAAGAGGTGACCCAACTGTCTTATCAAGATAGAGACCTATCGTGCGTAGAGTGTAACTCAAGCTTTGTATTTAGTGCTGACGATCAGCAGTATCATGCCGACAAGGGCTACACCAATGAGCCCAAGAGGTGCCCATCATGCAGGGCAGCGCGACGCAACACCGGAGGCGGATTCAATTCAGGCCCTCGCGAAATGCATCCCGCAGTCTGCGCCCAGTGCGGCAAGGACACCGAGGTGCCCTTCCTTCCCCGAGGCGACAGGCCCGTTTACTGCAGCGATTGCTTTAGCCAGCAGCGCTCCGGCAGCGGCTACCGATAAATAGCTAAGGGAATAAGGCATCCTAAGGCTTAGATAATAAGTTTTCAGGTGCCTGACTCCTAACGGCTTTTTGAGGAAGTTATAAACAAAGCCCCACACCAGCCTTAAACTGGTGTGGGGCTTTGTTATTTGCTTTGCTTGCAGTTCATACGAATCGGCATGCCGTAGTCATGGGTGCGAGGCCGTAAAAGACGATTCTTACATCCCGTGCTTGTTCACGAACTCGCCCACGACGCGATTGAACTCGTCGGGCGTTTCGAAGTAAGGCGAGTGGCCCGCT
>Ga0066376_10000425_pt1 | contig 38936 bp, 37 predicted proteins | sample Knorr_S15_td_Bot_FD_77009 | JGI IMG/M metagenome (GOLD analysis project Ga0066376, IMG submission 77009) | Marine microbial communities from Southern Atlantic Ocean transect - Knorr_S15_td_Bottom_ad_5009_LV_A | ecosystem: Environmental > Aquatic > Marine > Oceanic | place: Southern Atlantic... | reverse complement strand
TGCGTCTGCAGATCAGAACGGCAGATCGTCGTCTGGTTGAAACGTGTAACTGTCCGAAGAACCCGAATCTGCCGCCGTCGTGGCTGCCGCTGCAGGCTTCGCGGCTGCAGGTGCGGGAGCGGTGTAGGAATCACCGTTCGTGCCTCGCCCACTCAGCATCATCATTTCTTTCGCTTTGACTTCGGTCACATATTTCGTGTTACCGTCTTTGTCTTCATAAGAACGAGTCTGCAGTGAGCCCTCAAAATAGACCTGGGAGCCCTTTTTCAGGTACTCGTTACATATTTCTGCGAGCCTGCTCCAAGCGACAATGCTGTGCCACTCCGTTCTCTCTACCCATTCGCCACCGGCGTCTTTGTAGGATTCGTTCGTCGCGAGACGAAGATTGCAAACTGCCGTTCCGGATCCGGTATAGCGCAACTCCGGGTCCTGCCCGAGATTGCCGACCAGGATCACCTTATTTACTCCACGTGCCATCTGTACACCTCCTGAATTCTTTCTTTTACATGAGCCCCTGGCGATTCAATACGTATCCACCGGCAAGCCGGCTTTAAGGGATCAAGACATCCTGCCTCGATCCCCGCTACATCATCCGTAACCACCAGGAGATGCAAAGGGTGTGGTTGTTAAAAAAACCCCCTGCTACCCGAGTTCACCCTCTCGAATCAGGACCAGTCCAGGTGGACGTACCAAAGTCGATTATGGCGCTCTCTTTTCAACTCTCTTTTGGAAATCCGGTCTCTTTTTGGAAATCCGGTCTCTTTCTATAGAGCCTGGGGAGCCGAGTTTGTAACTTGCGACTGAAAAAATAATACGCGTGTCTGACAGCGGTTTGTCACCGCTAGCCCAGTTGCGCATCTTCCTTCAACCTGAGACATTTTACGCCACCATCGTCAAAAGATCTGACGAATGGAGACGAAAGTTACCAACAGCTTCGCCCCGAATGACCGATAAGATTTACGATCCAACGTTTACCGAAAAAGGGGCCTCGCTTGAAGCCTATTCAGACTTCGTCGCCATTGTCCGGCAACTCAGACGTGACTGCCCCTGGGATAAGGAGCAAAGCCATGAGAGCGTGAAGCACCTTCTTATTGAAGAAGCCTACGAAACGGTTGAGGCGATTGACGATGAGGATTGGGTGCAACTCAAAAAGGAGCTTGGTGATATTCTTCTGCATGTTGTGTTCCACAGTGTAATGGCCGCTGAAGCTGGAACGTTTACTCTTCAGGACGTGATCCAGGCTGAAACGGATAAACTGGTTCGGCGGCATCCCCACGTCTTCGGCGACACCGAAGTCGCCAACGTGCAGGAGGTACTCACTAACTGGGAGACCATCAAGATTCGCGAAGGCGAAAAGAAATCGGCCATGGAAGGCGTGCCTCGAAACCTTCCCATGCTGCTCAAGGCGCTCCGGATACAGGAGAAAGCTTCCGGCGTGGGCTTCGATTTTCCGGCTCCGGCAGACGCCTGGGAAAAAGTATCGGAAGAGCTGGCCGAATTTCGGGAGCTCGCAGACGCAGGGGCATCCATCAAAGAGCAGGAAGCCGAGCTAGGCGACCTGTTTTTTGCAATCGTAAATTACGCCCGGCTGTCAGGAATGAATCCTGAAAACGCTCTGGGAAGGACTAACGCAAAGTTTATCCGAAGATTTCAGGGTGTGGAGCAAGCACTCGAAGCAGAAGGCATTCCGCTGATAGATGCATCTCTCGAGCAGATGGACGCCCACTGGAACTCCATCAAGGAAAAAGAGCAAGCTTGAATTCAACCCGCTTTTTGAAACCCTGGCCTAGTGATCGGCGGGGAGCACTTCGACCGGAGTCAGGCGGCCTTCATCCCGATTCAGGAATTCCCTGTAGAGATCAATCTGCCGACTCTCGATCGGAACGTTGAATCCATCGATGAAGAGAGCCAGAATGTTGGTGCTGGTTTCAAACGGATCCCCGTCTGAAATAAACAGATTGGCTTTCTTGCCCACGGATATCGATCCATAATCGGCATCGATACCGAATATTTCTGCGGGTCCGAGGGTCACTGCGCGCAGCGCCGCTTCCTTTCCAAGGCCATATGCAGCGGCGAATCCGGCGTTGAAGGGTAAATTCCGGACGTTATCTCCTTCGCCCGTGCGAATGGCCACCTTGACACCGGCCTCTACCAGCATGCCGACATTCGCGTACGCGCGATCATATCGGTCAGAAGAACGCGTGGGGGTTGCCAGGATGGGCCCAACGATGCATGCGATGCCCGCTTCAGCCAGTTTGTCGGCAACTCGCCATCCTTCGGACACACCACTGAACACGACATTGGTCAGTTCCCGCTCTTTCACCCAATCCAGGGCGGCAAGAATGTCTTTCTCGGCGCTGACCTTGAGCATCAACTTCCGATCGCCGCGGATTACGGGCCTGATCGCATCCATTTCCGGTGCATATACCGGCTGTGTTTTACCAGCGGGACTGGCCGTGTATTCGGTTACGATGCGGTCATATAACTCTGCCCGGTCCCATATTTCGTTCAACTTGTCAAGAGCATTGTTATAGGCCTTATCCGGGTCGGGTCTTTCGCCCCCTCCGAACCTTCTGAATCCGCCACCAGCACGAGGTTTGGTTGGGAACTGAAGCACCAACAGTTTGACGCCGCCAGCCTGCATCTGCTCGGGCGTATATCCGAACAGATTGATCATCGCCGCGAGCCCCGGAAGCAGGCCGCCCCCTGGCTCGGTAATCACGGTCGTGATTCCCGCCACCCGGGTGATGGGTATGGCCACGGCATTGGGATTCACAGCCGTCAGCGCGTCCATGTGAGGGGTAACATCGCCGACTTCGTTGGTGTCATTTGTTTCCTGGACGGATCCGACCTCGGTCAGCGCAAGCTGCGTACCCGAATCGATCATGCCGGGATAAACTCGCAAACCGGTGCCGTCGATGATCGTTGCGCTTGCAGGGATCACAACGTTTTCACCAACCGCCACAATCCGGTCCCCTTCGATGAGGACGGTTCCGTTCTCAATCGTGCCGTCCGATACGGTTTCAATGCGAGCATTTGTGATCGCATACAAGCCTTGTCGGGCTTTCTGGTCCTGCTGCTGTCCCGTTTGGAAGAGGTTCAGCGTTGCCAGAATAAGTGTCAAGAGAAGATTCATGATTCTCGCGATCCTGATTAATTGTCTTCGAAGTTCAGCGTGGTCTCTTGCCCGAACAGCTCGAAAAAGTTGATGATCTCCCCATCGTGGTTGAAGCGATCTCGGCCGGTTATTTGCCCTTCATACATGCCGATCTCGGCCGTTGGACTGACCTCCATGCGCATGTCGTCTGCATCTTCAAATCGGTCGAAGTATTTCTTGCCTTCGACAAATGTCATCTCGGGGATTGCGTACACCGATAGGGGATGCGAGTCGAAGATCACTACGTCACCATCCTTGCCGATTTCAATGGAACCCACTCGATCCTGAATTCCCAACTGAATGGCGGGATTGATCGTGATCATCGAGAGCGCCTCGTCGTCCGTCAGGCCTCCGTAACGCTGACTCTTGCCCGCTTCGTGAAACAGATGCCGATTGAGTTCACCCGAATCCGAATTAATCGAGGTGACAATTCCGTTTCTCATCAGGATCGCCGCGTTGTAAGAGGTAGAGTAGTAAACCTCGAACTTGTAGGACCACCAGTCTGAAAAAACGGACGCGTGAGCCCCGAAAGCTGCCAGTTCTGGGGCGACTTTAAACGCTTCGTTCGCGTGTTGAAACGTAATGTTGCGCACTCCATAGTCGGCTAGAACGCGCGTCAACATCAGAATTTCGTCCGCCCGATAGCTGTGGCAGTGGACCAGAATATTCCCTCGGATGATATCAGCCATCACCTCGAGCCGGCCATTGTAGACAGGAGGGATTGCCCGAGAATCGGTGGCGACCTTCAAATGGTAGTCGTCCCAGGCCTCCATATACCGTTTTCCATTCTCGAACGAAGAACGCAAGACCTGTTCCACGCCCATTCGTGTGGAGGGCACAATGGCTCCCGTACCGCCGCTCGCTCTACGGCCATGGGTGCGGGTCGGATTTTCGCCCAGCGCAAATTTGATGGTTCTTGGTGCTCCATCGAATCGGAGGTCATCAGGATCGGTCACGCCCCAACGATGCTTGATCGTCTCATTCTGGCCCCCAATCACATTTGCGGAGCCGTGCATGGTATGAGAGGTTGTCACGCCCCCGGCCAGTGCCCGATAGATACCGAGGTGGTACGGATTGACCACGTCTTCCATGGAGACTTCGGCCGTAACCGGACTGGATCCCTCGTTAATGCTCGAAAGAGCAATGTGGGAATGGGCATCGACAATTCCGGGCATCAGAAACTTGCCCGTAGCGTCGACCTCTTGGGTTCCGCGAGGCGCACGGATGTCCGTACCAATTTCGGTAATGATCCCCCCCGCGATCAGTACATCTGTGTTTTCGAGAGTGCCGTTGGTAATGCTCAATACGGTGGCATTGCGGATGACAACGTTTTGTGCCGTCGCGAACTGCGCTACAAACAACAACAGGAGCAGGCTCTGGCCCACGGAGTACACTGTTTTAGTATTCATTACCGGTCCTTGTCGCGTCTTTCATCTTCATCCTTGTCCTTGTCTTTGTCGTCGGATTTTGACGGAGACTTTATTTCGTACTTGTGTCCGTCCACGAAGACAAACTTGATCTTGGTCTCTTTGTCAAAGAGGTCTCCGGCGGTCACAATAAGATTTGCGATTTTTCCTTCCTCTACGGTCCCCATACTCGCCGAAAGTCCCAGCAAGTCGGCGGCATTGGTCGTGAGGGCAGCCAGTGCTGCGTCTTCCGAGAGCCCACCTTCAATGAACTCGCGAAGGTTGGAACGTATTTCGCTCGTTTTTACACCGTAGGACGTAAACGCGAACGCGATGCCGGCCTCTTCGTACGCCGCGGGCATACCGAGGTATCGAGCACGCGAAATGAGCTGTTTCGCCTCCAGATTGCGACGCTCGGCTTCGACATCCCGAAACGTGGCCGTCCGCGTATCGTCTGTGTATGAACCAAGTATCTGATCCAGCGAGTCTTTCTTGATCTTGGCGGCCCATTTCGGTTTTTCAGGAACGCCCAGGGTCAGCGCGACGGGAACAGCGGTCTCTGATATGCGATCGATAGCGTCGAAACCGGCACTGAGTCCAGTAAGCACCATGTCGATCCCCAATTCCTCCTTCAGATTCAGGGCGCGGTGTATTTCGAGTGCATCGTCTGTGAACGCGAATACCCTTTGATCTCCTTCGATGACGGGAATGAAGGCGCTGTGCACCGGATCGTAGGGAGGTCGGACCATACCGACAGGATCTTCCCGATACATCGACTCTAGATGATTTCGACGATCGGCTTCCTTATAGAGTTGTCGAAACTTGGCCATGATGGCCATCGGTGTGCCCGGATACACTCCGCGCGCCCCTTGAAACTTGAACATCGTGGCAGTGGCGTCCGAATAGATCATGCTCGCGGCATCATCACCCGTCAATAGGGCGATGGCGGTCATTCCCGGCAGCATGCGGCCGTAAGGGACCGTGTGGACGGTGGTGAAGCCAATCTTGCGGTGAGCACCTACCGACTTATCCGATGGATCGAGCAGAACGCGGACATCTTTTTCAGGCGTGATCCCGGCTCGTTCGAACGTGGGATTGCTTCGGTCCGGAACCGAGGGAGGAGCGCCGGTTTGTTGCTTGGGCTCCGGTACGCCGACGTTCGTCAGAGCATCGATAAAACCTGCATAAACACTCAGGTCAGATCCGTCGATAACCGACGCATCGTATGGGATATCAACACGTCTTCCGACCGCCTCAATGACTCCGTCTCGAAACACGACCGTTCCCGATTCGATGACGCGGCCTGGTGCCTGGATGATTCGCACGCCCTGAATGGCAACGACGTTGGAGACAGTCGGGATATCAGGGCTGTCTTTTTGAGCGAGTGCATCGAAGGGAGTCGCGGCGAGGATCAATAGGGCGCTCGCGAGCAGGGTCAGATAGGTTCTGCACCGGTGGAAAGTGTGGAACATGAAGGTCGCCGGTATGGAGAGTTCGGGAGGCCAAATGTAGGTCCCAACCCGAAGCCTTACAAGGCGTCTTCTGCCTTAGAATCCCGTTTTGGGTCCGGTTTGACCTTCGAAGTGCCCGCGTGCAGAAATATCAGGGTCGTCAGGCTTGTGCAGACCAGCCGTCGACAACACCCAGGATAATTACGTTCGCGGGTACATCCTTACCCTTCATTAGCTGACGGACGACCGCTCCCTCTTTGGCCACCAGCACGACATCTCCCATGCCCGCTCCATAGCCCGGGTCAATGGCCAGCATGTCGAGACCATCCTCGAAATCGCCTATGGAGTCGATGGGGTGGACGACCAGGAGTTTGCCGTCACGAAATGTGACATCCTTTCGAGAGGAGACAATGGTGCCAGTAACTTTGCAAAGAAACATGACTGTGCAGGGTGGTGCGTAGGGTGATATGCGTGGGTAAGCGCGCCGGCAAAGATACGCAATGAGCGCGCATCACACAGGGGGAAAAAATAGCCAGTCACTCCGAAGGCCCTGTCCGGAAAATAAGTGTCCACCGACTCGAACAGTCGCACCCGAACGAGGCATAGAGAGAGATCTGTTAGTTAAGCATCAACGATAATTTGACATCCACCCCGCGGCTGAAGCGGAGGGATTCCTTTCCTCACGGTCAGGCTTCCTGTTTCAAAGCCGTCAGCCTTCCATTCCTCAGAACAGCAGGTCTTACATCAGCTCCACAGGTTTTCACGGCGTGTCCCGCCGCAAGAATATTTAAGGCAGCATTCACATCACGATGATGTTCAGCACCACATTTTTCGCAAGTCCATTCTCTTGTCGAGAGAGGCATCGACTCTGTTCTGAATCCACAGGACGAGCAATCACGGGAGGTGTAATGCGGGTTCACCCGAATAACTTCTTTCCCATACCACTCGGATTTGTACTCAAGCATCTGCACGAACTGATTCCATCCGCAATCCATGATTGCCTTCGCAAGCCTTGGATTCTTCACCATGTTTGAGACCTTGAGATCTTCAATAACAATGGTGTCATAGTGACGGACGAGATTCGTCGACGCCTTGTGTAGCCAATCGCGACGTGCATCAACAACGTGTGCTTGAAGCTTCGCAATCTTTCTCCGGTGTTTATCCCAGTTACGAGACCCAAGCTGTTTGTTCTTTCCTCTGCGCTGTGAAGCATTGCGATACGATCCTCCATTCGCTTGAGGTGTCTTGGATTACCTGACTGGTATCCATCGCTCGTAACGAAGATGTCGTTGATACCAAGATCAATTCCCGCCTGCTTGGTTGTCACAGGCAGGGGATCAGGGTTTACAACAACGGCGAAGGAAGCGAAGTATCTTCCAGCAGTATCACGTTCGATTGTGACAGACGAAGGATTGGAGGGGAGTTCGCGACTCCACCTGACCCCAATAAGTCCTGAGATTCTCTCAAGGCGCAATCCGCCGTCTCTGACATCGAAGGACTTACCGGCGAATCGAGCCGTCTGACGACTCCTCTTGGATTTGAATCTTGGGAATCCCGTTCTCTTATCAAAGAAGTTCTTGAACGATACTTGAAGGTCACGGATCGCCTGCTGCTGGGCAGAAGAAGACGTCTCCATCAACCAGGGCATTTCATCAGTCTTTCGATGGACAAAGAATGCCTTGTCAGATTCGGCATACGTCATACGATCTTCTTTCCTTCGAGCGAGCGTCCAGTTGTATGCGACACGATAACAGCCAAATGTCTGATTAAGCTTCACAGCCTGCTCAGAACTTGGATACAGTCGATATCGGTACCTCGCTTGTCTCATATCTACATATACGTCACATATATGTTATAGTTCCCGGATTCACCCCCGCGACTGAAGTCGGGGGCTCCTTCCGTTTTTATATCGAGGATAAATTATCTACATATACGTTGCAAAGTATAGGTAACTATTCATTATAATCACCTCCCCCCAGAGGGGGATTCCGTTCAAATCATCGGTTATAAAACGGAATAAGGCATCATAAATACTCAATTATATGATCAGGTATTAATACGATGTATCTCACCAAGGGCATTGACGCAATTGCCACGATTACAGAATTGCGTTCCAATACATCTGAATTGGTCGAATACGCCAAGGAAATAGATCGAGGAATTCTGATCCAGAAGAACAACCAGCCTTACGCGGTTCTGATCAGTTGGGAGTTGTATGATCAGTTGCTCGACGCAGAGCAGGCACTCAAGAAAAAACGCTCGAAGAAGTAGTAAAACCTGATTTTAATCACGTTTCAGTATTTGGATATATATAGATGTGGCGCTGGCCGATGGCCAGCGCCACACACTTTTTTACCCAGAATGTGGCGGCCGCCTACTTGATGAGATGAGAGAGTTCGTCCACTCGGCGAACCATCGTCTCGCGATCCATCGTCCTGTATTGTTCTGGTAAAAGAGACTTACTTGTGCATTCCAGGACGGCGACCAGTGTCTGCAGCTCCACTTCCAGGGGATAGGTGGGTGGTATAAAATCATCCACAACATCCTGCAGTATTCGTTGCGTCACACGACCTTTGCCGCGACCCTGTGATGCGGCTCTGAACTTGGCTCTTGTCAGAAGAGCTTCCATGTCGGCGCCAGAAAAAGTTCGTTCCCCGTTCAGGAGGGCGTCGGGAATCTCGCTCATTTTGAGCTTCACATTCGTTCGCTTCATCATCACCGTAAGAAGCTCTTCGCGCTCTTCTTTGGTTGAGGGATAGAACAGTGCGATATGCTCTTCGGCACGTCCCTGTCTCTTGAGGTCGACAGGCATGTAGTCGGGTCTGGCTGTCACCAGAAACCAGATCACGCGACCGCGATTTTTTGATTGAGACATGAACTGAGCGATCTGTCCGAATACCCGTTTGGATACACCGGAATCGCCGCCTGCATCGCGATTTCCGAGAGCAGCATCTGCCTCGTCGATCATCACTGCCACGGGCGTCATTGCCTGAAGCAACGTCAGAATCTTTTCGAGATTGGCCTCAGTCTGTCCCTGCCACTGCGAACGGAAGTTTTTAAGGGTGACCATCGGAATGCCGATTTCTCCCGCAAAACACATAATTGTGAACGTTTTCCCGCATCCTACGGGTCCGCTCACCAGATACCCCATGGGCATCACATCGGGTCGTCCAGCCTTCAGGGCCTTGGCCGCCTGCCGGAGGTGACTCTTTGCCTCCTTGTGACCGGCAACCATGTCCAGCGTGAGGTCGGTCTCCATGAATTCCAGCATCCCAAACGCTTCAGCCTCAATGAATTCCTTCTTCATCGAAGAAAGGACATCGAATGTCAGTTCGGTGTGATTCTCCAGCACGTCCGCGAGAATGGATCGCAGCTGAATTAGTCCGATACCGGCCGTATTGCTTGCGAGGGCAGCCGCGTCGACCTCAGAATGCTGAACCCAATCGCCTTCCTGGCCATCCAGGTAGGTGTCGACATACTCTCTTCGAGCCACTTTACCCGGAATCGGAATCTGGATTTCGGCCGTATAGGGGCTCTGAACGATCTGCTGATTCAGTTCGCTCAGGTTTTGGGTGATGAGGGCGATCGTAAAATCACTGTTCAGGAATAGTGGATCATGGGCCCATTTTTGAAGAAATACGAGCGCGTTGCGGTCCTCCGCGGAATACATCGACGCTTCAGCCATCGGAATGATGGTTTCGGCGTAGTCGATGATGCACGCAATGCGTTTTCCTTCTCCCAGTCTCAGTCGGAAATAATTCTCGAGCACCGAAAGTACCCGAACCGGATCCTTTGGCAATTTCTTCGCGAACTCCGTCCCGAAAATGGTATCGTAGCCAGAGAGAGCCCTGTTGAAGTCCTTTTGGGACGCGTTGTCCGCAAAGTGGATGCCGCTCGAGCGATCGTAGAACAGAATGATATCTCGAGCTGCGAACAACTCCTCGACCAGGAACTCGTGCAGAGAGACATAGGATCGATCGCCGTTCTCGCTTCTGCTCAACACCAGATCGCGAACATTTCCGTAAAGGATGAACTGCGTGAGCGTCTTGGTGAAGTACTTCCTCGCAAATTCCTTCGCCCAATCAGGGTAGTGAGCGGTGTACTTCTCCAGTAGGCTCGGTCCTGCGGGAGCTGGAACACTCATCGTAAGCGCGGCTCCATCACCATCTGAATTCACTTTTGGAGTTGCTACCTCAGAGGAAGAGTCACCCTGCGGCAACGCACTTGCCTTTGCCTCTTCCTTTTCTTCGTCCTGTTTGACCGTCTTATCAGTCATAATCCTTTCGCGTGGTTTGACTTGCGCGACCTGGCGCTCGACCCGGGTCAAACATCGTCTTCAACGATGATGCGCGGATTCGAGGAATCCGTACCTGAAGGCGCAATATACGGTAGACCCCCGCCTGGAAGTTGCACGCCGGTGTGTGCAATCTTTTCACGTGCCTTGCAGGTAGAATTCTGCGCGTTCTCTCAGATAGGACCCGAAGTGAGGGCGTGCCTCAGGCGATTGTTACCGCATCGTCCAGATACACATCTTGAATGGCATTCAGAATGCCGATTCCATCCTTCATAGGTCGTTGGAACGACTTGCGGCCCGAAATCAGTCCGGTTCCGCCCGCTCGTTTATTGATGACCGCTGTGCGAACGGCCTGCTGCAGATCATTGTCTCCAGATGCCCCTCCGGAGTTGATGAGGCCTGCTCGTCCCATATAGCCGTTGGCAACCTGGTATCGGGTCAGGTCGATTGGATGGTCTGACGACAGCTCGGAGTAGATGCGTTCGTCATACTTTCCGAACGACGAATCGCCTGCGTTGAGAGCCTTGTACCCTCCATTTTGCGTGGGCTGCTTCTGTTTCAGAATGTCGGCCTGAATGGTCGCCCCCAGGTGGTTAGCCTGGCCGGTCAGATCGGCGCTGGATTCATGATTGACCCCATCGACCTTGAATCCGCTGTTTCGCATATAGCACCAGAGGATAGTCATCATCCCGAGTTCGTGCGCCAGAGCGAACGCTTCGGACACTTCTTCCAGCTGGCGGCCGGATTCTTCTGAACCAAAATAGATGGTCGCACCAACTCCCACGCAGCCCATATTCCATGCTTCTTCGACGCGGGCAAATAGGATCTGGTCGAAAGTGTTCGGAAGGGTCAACAGTTCGTTGTGGTTGAACTTCATGATGAATGGAATTTTGTGCGCATACTTGCGCGCCACCGATCCCAGAATACCGTAGGTGGAAGCCACCGCATTGCAACCACCCTCAATGGCCAGCTTGACAATATTTTCCGGGTCGAAATAGATAGGATTCTTCGCAAAAGAGGCTCCTGCAGCGTGTTCAATTCCCTGATCGACGGGTAGAATGGAGAGGTAGCCCGTGCCGCCCAGTCGACCATGGCCAAAAAGGCGCTGCATTGAGTTCAGCGTAGGAATATTGCGATCCGAGTTCGTCCAGGTGCGCGAGACAAAATCGGGTCCCGGCAGATGTAAAAGAGAGGCGTCAATGGTCGTGCTCTTGTGGTCGAGCAGATAGGATGCTTCCTGGCCGAGGATGTCGGCGATTTTGGTCGTGGTCACGTCGTTTATGTTCGTTCAGTGTGAGCGATTCACCGGCAAGATACCGGTCATCTCCATTTTAGGAGTTTGCACCTCGTCTGACAACCCCACATGCCGGTGGAATGGCCAGTGGATTGGAAAAAAATCGAGAAATATTTTCCCCCAGGAGAGCTGCCATGAGAATACCCTTCGATCCCAAGCCCGTAAATATCCACGCGCGTCCAGAACTTGAGAGGGGACCAATCATAGGCAGACGCGTACCCGGCACGGTCATGCGGATGGCAGCCGACTGCTCGATTATTTCGGCTTCATCTATGCCCTTGATCAGGTGGGCCACCGTGTTCAGCAGATCAGTAGTCGCTTCGGGTGTCGCCAGTGGGGTCGACCACTGGTGCTCAAAACCACCACCGATTGTCAGAACGGAGTTGCCTTCGTCCACCACGTATCCGAAGCCGGACAAGGATGGTAGCGGTTCAGGAAGCTCGGCGGGCTTACGCACACGAATCGTCTGACCTTTTATCCCGTGCAGATTGAGATGTTGAGTTTTGGGATCACTCAGCAGGGCGCTGCCCGAACACAGCACCAACCTGTCGGCGGACAATGAAGAACCGTCGGCTAGATCCAGCTCGACCCCTTGCCCGGATTCTCGCCAACTTTTAACCCTTGTGTTTTCGCGTACATCAATGCCTTCCAGCCACGACCTGACCTGCGAGGCCATCTGGACTGCGATTCCAGATGGGATGGAAATGAGTCCGAACGGAGCGGTCAAGAACGGAAATTGCTCACTGGCCGATTCTGGACTTACCCAAGCCCCTATGTCCGGACTCAACCCGCACGATTCTATAAAATAGTCTGCCTGCTCCTCATTTTTGGCCGGACGCAGGATGCCCCGCCTTCCCGAGCAGCCCATTTCTTCGAGAGCCGCCAGAGCTTCATGCACTCGCCAGACGGGCCGACCCTTTCTCGACATCATTGGATTGGCCAGGCCAAAGCCTACGCCAGATGCTCCAGAAGCGATTGAACCCGCTTCGAGTACACATACGGATTGACCCTCGCGCGCGAGCCAGAGCGCAACGGAGGACCCCGCGAGTCCGGCGCCCACAATGATGGTATCGAGCCGTTTGGTCATGCACCCTCATCAGGTACTACTTTCGTCAGGTACTACCTTCGTCGGTACTACTTTCACTAGACGTGATCAGGGAAACTATCTGCGGTGCGAGGGTAAACCAAAAATCAGGATGCCAGAACCAGTAAAAGTCTGAACGGCGGCCGGGAATACCTTATGATGACCTGCGTCGCATCCATCGCAACCCCTATCCCGATCCCAGTCCCAATTCGAGCTTGAGTGAGCAACACACCATAGTAGTTGGAGGAGGAGTTATCGGGATGTCGATTGCGTGGCGGCTGGCCCGTCGCGGAGAAAAGGTGACGTTACTCGAACGAGAAAAAACGGGGCAACAGAGTTCTCGCCTCGCGGCGGGTATGCTGGCGGCATCAGCGGAGGTCGGATTCGAAGAGTTTGAGCTCTACGAACTGTGCCGGGCTTCACTCAGATGTTGGCCCTCGTTTGCCGAGGAATTGAGCGCCGATTCCGGACTGGATCTGGACTACTCTTCTTTCGGCACCATCGTAGTGGCCGAGGACCGTGATGCGGCTGCAGCTCTGAGGCGGGGTTTTGAATTCCAACAGGAACAGGGATATCCGGTGGAGTGGCTGTCCGGCGCCGAAGCACTGGAACGCGAGCCGCTCCTCTCTCCCCGAATTGTGGCGGCCATCGGTGTGCCCGAAGACCACAGCGTGGACAATCGACGGATGGTCGCGGCGCTTCCCATAGCAATCAGGCTGCATGGCGGCGAGATCAAAGAGGACTCCCCGGTTGAGTCCATCGACATGACCTCCGATTCAATTGCAGTCACCCTGGACACGGGCGAAAAAATAAGCGCAGACCGGTTGGTACTCGCGGCTGGGCCCTGGAGCAGGCAGATTGCCGGACTGCCCGATGAATGGGTTCCACCGGTGAGACCAGTGAAAGGGCAGATTCTGGAACTGAAGATGGAGAGTCCGTTCTCCCTCTCCCATGTAGTGCGAGGCTCGCGTGCCTATCTCGTGCCGCGAAGCGATGGCCGTTTGATTGTCGGAGCCACGAGCGAAGAAATGGGCTTTGATGACCGGCTCACCGCCGGTGGCGTTTTCTCTGTTCTCGAGGGCGGCTCGCTTCTGGTGCCCGGAATCCTGGAACAGGAGCTGTTGGCGGCAGAGGTGGGCTTTCGACCAGGCAGCCGGGATCATCAACCCATCATTGGATTTACAGGCGATCCCAGACTTTTCATCGCGACCGGGCACTATCGGCACGGAATATTGTTATCTGCTATAACTGCGCTCGAAGCGGCTGACTCAATTCTTGACAAGAAAGAGAGCGAATTGATGTCATTTTTCTCACCGAAACGCTTTCTTTCGACGACATGAGTATGATTTCCATCAAAATCAATGGCCAGCAGGCACGGACAGCGCCGCAATCAACGCTCGCGGACATTCTCCTGGTGCGAAAGATTGATGCCCAGTCGACGCGAGGAGTCGCGGTTGCACTGAACGACGCCATCGTTCGCCGAAATGACTGGGGAAACCGTGTCATCGGTGAGGGTGATCAAATCGAGATCGTAACGGCCCAACAGGGCGGATAGATGCAGGTAACGACCCAGGCAAATAGAAACATACCCGAACAAGACGGGAGGGACGCGTCGTTCGACGGGGACGATCAGGTCGACCGACTTCAGATCGCAGATCTGAAGCTGACATCGCGCTTGTTGCTCGGAACGAGTGGATATCCAAGTCCACAAGTGATGATGGAGTCCATCGAGGCGTCAGACTCCCAACTGATTACGGTGGCCATTCGAAGGGTCAATCTTGCCGAACGCGGCGAAGAAAGTTTTTTGAGCCTGCTCGATTCACTGCCCGTTCAACTACTTCCCAATACTGCGGGGTGCTATACGGCGAAAGAGGCCGTTCTTGTCGCGGAGCTGGCTCGCGAAGCTCTCGAAACGAATCTTATCAAACTCGAGGTCATCGGGGACGATGAAACCCTCCTACCAGACGTGGAGCAGCTCTTGAAGGCGGCCTCTGAGCTCATATCTGCTGATTTTACGGTCCTGGCCTACTCCAATGATGATCCCATAACGTGTCGAAAACTGGCTGACATGGGATGTGCGGCTGTGATGCCGTTGGCTTCGCCCATCGGGAGTGGGATGGGAATCGTCAATCCGTACAATCTGGAGTTGATCAGGCAGCTGATTCCGGATCTTCCTCTTCTGGTGGATGCTGGAATTGGAACGGCGAGTGATGCGGCCAGGGCAATGGAGCTTGGTTATGACGGTGTCCTTCTCAATACGGCGGTATCGAAAGCAAAACATCCAGTTCAGATGGCCACGGCAATGAAGCATGCGATCATTGGAGGCCGGCTGGCTTATCTCGGAGGCAGGATACCCAGGAAGTTTTATGCGGAAGCGTCCTCGAGTATGGATGGACGCATCGAGGGAGCACCAGGAGCCACCGGGGCCTCAGAAGCTTCATCGTAGCACCATGGCGCTTCCACGATTGATTTTGGTCGCAGATCGATTTACCGACCCCGACATTGCGAAGCGGGTGTTGCGTGCGGTTCAATACGGAATAGAATGGGTCCATTTCCGTGATCATGCCGCCACAGAGGATGCCTTTTATTTTGCTGCGGGTGCACTTATTTCCAGAATAAATCAGTTCGGCTCGAAGACCATTGTCAGCATCAACTCCCGATTGTCGACGGCGAAGTCCATGGGGCTGCCCCTGCACACCGGCGTGCACGGGCCGGCGGTGGGGGAGGCTCTTGGTGTTCTGGGCCCCGGTACGATGGTGGGCCAAAGCGTTCATTCCACTGCTGAAATAGAGGATGCCCGCTTGGGCGGCGCCCGCTACGTTATCTATGGATCCGTATACCCGACCCGGACCCATCCGAATGAAAATGCACAGGGTACAGAACGGTTGGCTGAAGCATGCGAAGCAGCTGGGTCTATGCCCGTTATTGCAATGGGAGGCGTCACGCCGGATCGAGTTGCTGAATGTCTCGATGCTGGTGCACATGGTGTAGCGGTGGTATCAGCTATTATTCAGGCGGAAGACATTTTCGCTGCTGTCGGCGCTTTCACAAAACAGATATCAACGGACTGACTATGCGAATTCCGGTTGCGTTAACAATCGCGGGAAGCGATTCGGGTGGGGGAGCGGGTATCCAGGCGGACATCAAAGCCATGCAGGCCAATGGGGTCTATGCCACGTCAGTCTTGACGGCTATCACCGCTCAGAATACAGTGGCGGTCACCGATGCGATGAATCTACCCGTCTCGATCATCGAATCGCAGATCGATGCGGTCCTTTCCGACATCAGGATTGATGCAGCAAAGACCGGCATGCTATCCTCGAGTGACATCATCCGTGCAGTTGCAGCGAAAATCCAAGAGCATGAAATACGGCCGCTGGTGGTAGATCCCGTCATGATTTCGAAAAGTGGCTATTCGCTGCTTGAGGATGACGCGGTCCAGGCGCTCATTGATGAGATGCTCCCGCTCGCCACGGTGTGCACACCCAACGCCCACGAGGCGGCGCGGTTGGTGGGTTATGAGATTTTATCGGAGTCGGCTGCCCGCGCCGCCGCAAAAGACATCTTCGAGATGGGACCGGCGGCTGTTCTGGTCAAGGGTGGTCATCTCGATGAAGAGGAAGATGCGGTGGATGTGTTGTACGATGGAACCCAGTTCCACATCTTTCGCAGCGAGAGAATCGATACACCGCACACTCACGGAACGGGCTGTACGTATGCCGCAACCATTGCGGCTAACATGGCAAAAGGACAGGATGTCCAAAAAGCGGTAGAAAACGCGAAATCCTACGTGACCGAAGCCATCCGTGCCGGTCTTCCCATTGGACGAGGCCACGGCCCGACCGACCATTTTTTCTTTCTGCGTGGCTGAGTCGCTCGTGCAAAATTTCTGTCTATCAAGTCGACGGCCCAACTTTCGGATGCAGGGCACGTATGACTACCCTCATTCCAAAGATGCATTCCGATAGTAGATCATTCCTGGTTGGCAGGTTTTTGCCTGCGTATGGCGCGACGTTTGGTCGTATCCCCAAGAAGGAGATGATCAGTAAAGGATTGTCCACCGAGAAATTGGACCTTCGGTTCGCTGAACGCGCTTTGAGCTATCAGGATCGAAGCATGGAATACCTGATTATTGGACAGATTGGTGTCGTACTGGCACTTTCGCTGACCATCGGCGCCTTTCGAATGAACGTTTCGGCAAAAGATGTCCTGGAATATGTGACGCCCGATCAGGAAATCGTTCAGATGGAGGATATTCAGCAGACCCAGCAGATCGAGAGACCACCCCCGCCGCCGAGGCCGCCCATCCCTGTCGTCGTTCCGGATGATGCTTTGTTGGAGGACGAGGATCTAAATCTGGATATGGCCTTGGATCTGGAAGCGGTTCTGTACGACCTGCCTCCACCTCCGCCAGCTGCTGTGGAGGAGGAAATAGAGGAAATTTTCGTCGTTGTCGAACAAATGCCGACCATTATTGGCGGCCTGCAGCAGCTCTACAAATATGTAAACTATCCGACGATCGCGCAGAAAGCTGGTATTGAAGGGACGGTCGTCATTCAGATCGTGGTTTCACCCGAAGGACTTCCTACCCAGCCCCAGATAATCAAATCCGCGCATGATATGCTGGATCAGGCAGCGCTGGCGGGTGTGGTGCAACTGCGCTTTACCCCAGCGCTCCAGCGAGGGCGTGCGGTACCGGTGTACATGTCGATCCCGGTTAAATTTGATCTCAAATAAGTAAGTCGCATTTTCCGGGTCATGGCCGACCTCCGGAAAGATTTAACGACGTTTGATGGGATTGCTCTACTGATCGGAATCACGATTGGTTCGGGTATCTATTCTACCCCCTATTTGATTGCGGGATACTTCGGCTCCTACACCCAGGTTATGACCACCTGGCTCATCGTAGCTGCGTTTGTCTTCATCGGTGGGCTGATATATGCAGAGCTCGGTACGCGTATCCCTTCCACAGGCGGCGAGTACAACTACATTACCAGGGCATACGGGCCGTATGCAGGGTTCATGTTCGGCTGGGCTCAACTCTTCATTATCCGAACGAGTCCGGCAGCAGGACTTGCCATGATCGCTGCAGATTACGTTTCCTTCTTTCGGCCCCTTTCAGATACGACCCACACCGTGGTGGCTCTGTCCATTATTGCGCTTCTGGGGGCGTTCAATTATGTCGGTGTGCGATGGTCTGCAATCTTTCAACGCGTTTCAACAGTCGTAAAAATTTTGGGACTCCTGCTTTTCGTCGCGCTCTTTCTGTTCTTGTTGAAGGACACACCTGGTCAGCTGGGCTCGGAAGCTGCACCCCTCAGGGACGTCGGATTTTTCTACAATCTGGTTCCCGCTCTGATGCTGATCGTATTCACACACACAGGCTATGACAGGGTCGGTTACGTAGCGGGCGAAATGATAAATCCCCGCAAGATCATCCCCAGAAGCATGATCTACGGCCTCGGATTGGTCATCCTGATCTACGTCTGTGTGATTACCATCTACCATTCAGTCCTTGGAATGGAGGCGCTTCGAGCGACCGCCACGCCCGCATCCAACGTGGCTCAATTGATGATCGGTCCCGTCGGTGCATCCCTTATCGCACTGCTGGCCATCGTTTCAGCAGTGTCCAGTATTAACGGGACGATGCTCTCAGCTTCGCGCGTCTATTACGCGATGGGGCGTGACGGTATCTTTTTCAAGTCGTTTGGCCATATCCACGAACGTTTTCGGACACCTACGCGCGCAATTATGGCACACTGCGTGTGGGCCGGGGTGATACTGCTCGTCAGGGGCTCCTTTGAAAATATTGCCGCCGGGATGGTGTTCGCGATCCTTATTTTTTATACGATGACGACCCTTGCGCTCTTCAAGTTTCGCCGCGAAAAGGTTGGTGAAACGGAAGGCAAGGTTTTTAAAATTCCTCTCTATCCTCTACTCCCCATCGTCTACCTTTGCGGCGTAGTTGGTCTGCTGCTTCTCCGCCTCACGTTTGAGTGGGAGAAATCAGCAGTTGATCTGGCATTTGTTCTCACGGGCCTCCCGGTATCCTACTTCTGGCTCAAAAAGAAGCGTGGTAATGCTCCAGACGTTTGATCCACGAAATCAAGATTTGATCGTCAACATCAATGGCGACCTGTTGCATCGTGATGAGGCGGGTGTCAGCCCGTTTGACAGCGTCGTACAGGGCGGAGACGCGGTGTGGGAAGGGCTCAGACTGTACCAGGGCCGTATTTTCAAGCTGATTGAGCACCTGAAACGACTGCGAGGATCGGCGAAAGCCCTTGCCTTCAGCGAGATTCCGACATCGGATGAGCTGATAGAAGAGATTCGGCGCACGCTGGAAGCCAATCAGATGCAGGATGGCGTGCATATTCGGATCACCCTCACGCGCGGCGTCAAGATAACCTCGGGTATGGATCCGCGGCTCAATCAGTCGGGACCAACTCTTCTTGTGCTCCCGGAGTGGAAGGAACCCGTCTATGATCGATCCGGATTGGAGTTCATGACGTCGTCGATCCGTCGATTTCCACCCGATTGCATGGATCCCAAGATTCATCACAACAATCTGATTCAGTCGATACTGGCCAAGATCGAAGCCAACGCAGCCGGGGCAGATTCGGCCCTGATGTTGGACAGAGACGGTTTCATCGCGGAGGCGAACGGAACTCACGTGTTTCTGGTGAGCGATGGGGCCGTTTTTACGCCGGCAACAGACGCCTGTCCGGAAGGCATCACGCGCTCGGTGGTCATTAAGCTATGCGAGCAGCAAGGGATTCCCATTTCAATTGGTCGCGGTTCGCTGGCCGACGCCTATCGAGCAGATGAGATGTTTTGTTCGGGCACCATGGGAGAATTGGCAGCGGTAACCGTACTGGACGGACGCCCTATTGGATCGGGAAAGCCCGGCCCGATGACCGCCCGTCTCTCAGATCTTTATAAAATAGAAACGGCAACCTCCGGCTACCAGATCGTGTAGATATCCTGGGACTCGACATTCATCGGGCCCTACAAATCTGCTTTCGATGCGAAGACGTCTTGTAGCGATATTCATTTCCGGGTTGTTGGTCGTAGCTGCGAACGCACAGACCCTCGTGGCTGTCGATGACCAGTTGTCGCTTCACAACGGAGGTCAGTTGATCAACGGCGCGGAGGCCCTTTTACTCAACGATGTCCTTCCCGCAGACTCGGTTCAGATTGTCGTCGTCACCGAGCCCCTGCACGGCGCGTTGAGAAGGCTCGATGCCCACAATTTTGTCTACGAAGCCAATGCAGGATATGTCGGCAGCGATTCATTTGAATATCGAATACAGACGTTGCCGGTGCAGCACCTAGCGTTCCAACCGTCATTGTCGACGCTCGAGTTCGATGTATCCGTAGAAACCGTTCTTGGCACGGATGATGACAAAGAGGATCTGACCATTGTTGGGGAGGTCGAGCTCGATCTGGGAGTGGTCCCCACTGCTGTCGACTCTGTTCGGATTTTGGACCTGAGCATTCGAAATGAGTCGGCCTTTGGTCTTCGATTTGACTATGGGGTCGTCGTCACTATCGGGACCTTACGAATCAATGCTGATGCTGAGGCTGTTCAGCTCTTCATAGTAGAAGCGGGCGAAAAAGCGCCTACATCGGGCATTTTGAACGCATTCACCCAGTCGTTCAACCTGATTGGAGTCAACGTCGATACGATGCTCGATGGAAGCGGGCTGCTGAGCGGAGAAGTCCCCAGCGATCCCCAGTCACTGACGACGGAAACCAGAATTGATTTGACAGGAGCCACCATCGTTCAGGGTGAAAACATAGTGTTGTTACTTACAATTGATTCAGACTACTCATTCGATCTGAGTGGGAATGAGGTGGAGCTATCCATCTCTGGATCACTTCAGGCTTCAGGATCTTACGTTGCCCGGGAAGAATCAGGCGTTGCGACCGTCGCAATAGATGTCCATCAGGTCACCAGCAATGAATCCCACCGCGCAATACCCGACCAACTATCACTGTCGATGTATCCAAATCCGGCCCGGAATTCGGTTCGGATTGAGTTTGAACTTCCTCATCCCGCTCCTGCCCGAATCATGGTGCATGACGTTCTAGGCAGAAGAATATTCTCTGAGCGAATTTCGATTCGAGGATCCGGCCTACAAGGTGTGATTCTCGACACAAATTTCCTCGCACCCGGCACATATCTGGTCACACTCGTCCTCAATGACGCGAAAATATCCCGTCTGCTGCTCCGGATCTGACCCAACCTCGGTTTTTGGGTCGCATTGTGCCTCGTTATCCCCTACTTTTTCTGTCCTCACTTTTTTTGATTCACAGAACTACTTTTCGGCACAAATTTTCAACACAATGAGAAGATTTATTCTATTTCTTGCCGTCGCTGCTCTACTGAGCGTGACCTCACAGGCGGCTTTCGCACAGGGATTTGGCGGCGCAGTAGCTGTATCTGGCGAAGACATCATCGTTGGTGAAACGAGCAATGGATCCTTCTCCGGAAGTATATACGTGTTCAATAGCACTGATGACGGATCATGGACGGAATCCTATCAGATGGAAGCTCCTGGTGGAGCTGAATCTGGTGACGGATACGGTCGCGCACTTTCCTCAAATGAATGGCAGATGATTGTCGGCGCACCGCTGACAAACAGTGCCTACGTCTACACCCGTCAGGATGATGGGAGCTGGGATGAGGGCACGGCACTGATGGCTTCGGATGTTTCCGGAGACGATCAATTTGGAAGCACGGTCGCCATTGGTCACGGATTTGCGGTTGTATCCACTTCAGCTCACAACGACGCAGCTGGCGCCGTTTACGTGTATCGATACTCAGACGGTGGATGGATGCAGGAGACAAAGCTGTCTCCACCGGATTCTTCCGCCGGCGCTTTGTTTGGAACTGCGGTTGCAACGGGCGAAGATCTTATTCTGGTCGGCGCTCCCGCTCGTCCAAGTGGATTTGGTCGTAGAGGACAGGAGTTCACGGAAGTCGGCTCGGTATATGCGTATCGCTACACTGATGGCGAATGGGTTTCCGCTGGTCAACTCGGACCGCAGGGAGTCTCCGAAGGAGGAGCTTTCGGATCTTCGATAGCCCTCAATGAAGGCAGAGCTGCTGTTGGTGCTCCATTTGATGCTCAAGGGAGCGGCACGGTATCGCTATTCGATTGGGATGAAGAGTCAGCCGCGTACGCGGGCTCAGGAAAGCTCGCACCCTTCGTTTCTGCTCGTGGAACCCGGTTTGGAGCGTTTGTCTCGGTAGATGACTATGGCGTATTCGTAGGAGCTCCCGGCGACAGCCGCGGAACCGGCGCAACCTACTGGTTTGGTCGTGATGAGGACGGCGGATTTTCGAGCGCAGAGAAATCTACCGCAGAAAGTGTATCTGGGCGTGCCTCTTACGGCGCGACACTGGCTGGAGACAGCGGGGTCGCCGTTATCGGCGCGACAGGCTTCGAATCGCGCGCCGGTGGTGCTGTCGTCTGGGAAATGTCAGAAGAAGGCGAGTGGATGGAAAGAAACATGATCGTCAATCAGCCGAAGGGCTTTGCGGCGATTTCTGGCGACGAAGTCAAGTGTGAAGACAATTCGGCAGGCGATTTTGAGTGCAGTAATGTCGACATCGTAGCCTTCATACCGCTCTCAGAAATGGGTGGCTCACGCGGGTCCATGACGAATGACATCTGGGGATGGAGTGATCCCGATACGAATCGCGAATATGCCATCGTTGGTCGCAGCGACGGAACATCGTTCGTAGACGTTACCAATCCCGGTATGCCAACCTATCTCGGCAATCTCCCGATGACAGAGGGTTCCAATGCTGCAGCATGGCGTGACATGAAAGTCTACAAGAATCATGTCTACATCGTCGCTGATGGTGCAGGACCGCACGGTATGCAGGTCTTCGATCTGACGCGCCTTCGTGATATGGATGGCAGCGATCCTGGAATCATTGAAGCCGACATGCTTTATGACAAGATTGCTTCCGCACACAACATCGTGATCAACGAAGAAACTGGATTCGCTTATTCAGTGGGTTCGAGTTCTGGTGGTGAGACGTGTGGTGGTGGACTGCACATGATCGACATTCGTGAGCCGAAAAATCCAACCTTTGCAGGCTGTTTCGCAGATCCGTCAACGGGTCGACGCGGGACGGGATACTCGCACGACGCACAGTGTGTGACCTATGCCGGACCGGATACCGAGCATGCTGGCAAAGAGATCTGTGTTGGCTCGAACGAAACGGCTCTTTCCATCGCCGACGTAACGGATAAGAAAAATCCCATGGCCATTTCGATGGTGGTCTATCCCAATGTGGCTTATGCGCATCAGGGATGGCTCTCCGAAGATCACGAGTTCTTCTACATGAACGACGAAGGCGATGAGCCCCAAGGTCTTGTAGACGGAACGCGCACCCTCGTATGGGATGTTCGCGATCTGGACGAGCCGATTCTGGTTCACGAATACATTGCTGAGACTACCACGACCGACCACAACCTGTACATCAAGGATAATCTGATGTATCAGTCCAATTACGGCAGTGGTCTGCGGATCCTTGATATCACGGATCGCGCAAATCCGGTCGAAGTTGGCTTCCTGGATACGACACCCTTTGGTGGCGGCGGCTCTTGGAGCAACTATCCGTATTTCAACAGTGGAGTGATCGCTGTAACGTCGATGGGAGAAGGACTCTTCCTGGTACGTAAACAGGATCAGGGCCTCTAGACCGCTCTATTCCAACAGAATTGATTGTCTTATCAAGAGTGGGGCGCGCATCGCGCGCCCCACTCTTTTATTTTTGGCCGATGACCATCGAAACGAGATCAAAGGCGCTCTCGAAGTAGTTGTCTCGCCAGTCTGGCGAGTGGCGACCCAGTAGCATCCCGAGCGAGGTGCCCAGGGGATAAAAAACGACACGCTTGCCCTCCACAGGATCCATCGTAGCCATTTCCTTTGATCGTGTCCCCTCGAGTTTGCGCAGCGCGTCGGCGTAGGAGATCACATCCCCAACTCGGCAAATGCCTCGGTGGCGTTGTAACCGCCACTTGCCATTTTGGCCACCACTTCCTCGGTATACCGGGATATTCCTTCCTGCCACAGCTGAAAAGAGAGATAGCGGAAGTCCTTTTCGGAAACGTTGGCTTTCAGGTTCTCAAGGGCTCCCGCGAGATCCTTCAGTGAAGCAGACTTGTCTTCGGACGAGAGCACCGTCAGTGTCTCGTCGCGAACTTGATAAAGAGCCTCAACCACGTCGCCCTCTTCGTAGGGGAAGGGATAGTTGAGCATCCACATTCCGGTCTGATCGCCTCCCGAGAGATCGAGTGCGTTGACACCCGAATAGTAGTCAGGCCATGCGCTCTGATATTGATGGAAGTGCTCGTGCAGTAGGGTCAATACCCACATCGTTGAGCTCTTGCCTGTCGTTTCTGCCTGGCCAACAACAATCGTGGAAACGCCCGCCACAGCCGGAAAGGTTGCCAACAACCGGGGCGAAAAAGTCCCGGAGGGTCTGGAAAAGACTTCCATCCCCAAGATCTCATCGACGCCTTCCGATTGAAAATCGTCCGTTGGATAGGGATGATTGATCAGAAAATCTTTCTTGGGGGTGATGAGCAAAATAGCAAAGGGAGCGGCCTGCCAGCCTTCCCAGACCCCGTCGCCAATGTGGTCGGCGAGCGAGAACGCCTCCGCTATTCGGATGGCGTCTGCACGGGCCAGACTGGAAGATTGGGCGTCGGCAATTTGAGCGCTGCAGACGAACATCAAGGCAGTAACGAGATATCGCATGAGATCATGTGGACTAAAACCCAGTAACTCAAAAGGGTACTCAATATTGCCCTCTCGGCAGACTGAGACGTCCACGCCCGGCCCTTCCGGCTCACCAAGCGTTGTTTTTTAACGGCAGCGATCGATTGCCGATACCAAAAGGTATCGTAGGCATCAAATCGATCATGAAATGAAATACTGGATCTTGGCGCTCGTGTTCGTCTTCGCCGGACTCGGCGAGTGGGCATTCGTGACCTGGGCGCCACTCACACCCGAGCTCAGGCGTTACAAGTTCACCCACCTTCCGGGTATCAAGCAATACCGAGAGGCAGTGCGCCAGAAGAAATTTGATAAGGCGTTCGAAATAGGCGACAAACACACCCTTATTCAAGCAATGATGACAGCCAACACCCTGGGGGATAACACTTTAAAAACCAGGGTCAAGCGCCGAGTAGAGGGGATGGATACGGCGTTTTCAAGATACGTTCTATACTATCTGGAGCATGGCTCCAGCACAGTCTACCCTCCAGAAAAGGAATTGGTAGAGCTCATTCATCAAATGAGTCTGGAATTCGAACGGCCCGAGAAATGGGACGATGAAAAATGGATTCAAACTCGGCTCGAAATCCGAGAAATCTTCGAAGACCTTCGCCAAAAAGCCGACGAAGGCGACGATGACTCCGTGTGGATAATGGAACGGCTTATTTTTCCCGAACAATATTGGACTGATCAGGAATCGGTGTCTTCCGGATAAAGCGTCACGCGTACGTAGCGGTCGCGGTTCAGATATTTCCTTGCTGCACCCATGATGTCCTCACCGGTCACATTTTCCAGGACCTCTGACGGATTGATCAAGATCCTTGTTGGATCTATGTCCCGAGACATATAAAACTGGAGAGTACTCAGCCAGTAGCTGTTTTCTTCGAGCCCTACTTCCCACGAGCGGAAACTCGCCTCTCGGGCGTTGGCCATGTGATCTTCTTCAGGCGGCTCATTCTGTAGCAGTTCGATGTCCGCCCACACGCTTGCCACGAGCTCATCTACCCGATCTGGAGCGCATCCAAAGGCGATGGTGAACTGGAAGTTTTCATAGGGGTCTTCCCTCAATGACCCTCTAACCGAAACACCATAGGTACCGCCGAGATCTTCGCGGAGTATTTCCCGAAGACGGGTATCAAGAACCCGCTGGAGCATGCTCATGCGCCGGCGCCCCTCCATGGACCATTCAGTTTCTCCAGAAAACACGATCTGGACCCGACTCTGGGGCTCGACGCCTTTAAAGACCGACTTTTCGATAACGCCGGGAGGTGTTCGAATCCCGACATCTCGGAAGGTCTCTATCCGTCCTGTTGAGGGAAGTGTGGCCAGATAGGTTTCCACGAGAGGTCGGATGCCCTCAAGATCAAACGCGCCGACCAGGTAGAATGTAAAATCACTGAAGTCGGCGAAGCGGTCTTTGAAAAATTCGAATCCATCTCCCAGTTCCACCTCCGCTAAGACCGCCTGCGAGAACGGTCTCGTTCGATGGTGATATTGATTCAATGTGACGTTCAGAGTGTCTCCGAAAGTCGACTGTGGACTCGCCTGCATTGCCGTCAACATGCTGTTAAGTCGACCTATGAAAGAGGCAAACACACTGCTGTCGGCTCGGGGCGCAGTCGCGTAGAGGTAGGTCAACTGGAACAGCGTTTCAAGATCCTGTGGTGACGCAGATCCGGAGAATCCTTCATCGAAATTCGCTATATATGGCCGAAGCCGGGCAATCTTGCCGGTCAACTTCTTGGAGAGTTCGATCGCATTGAACTCTCCGACGCCACTTGAGCCCACTATGCTAGTGGAAAACTGGGCCGATAGATACTGATCGTCGGTCGAAAGAGACGCACCGCCGGGGCTGGTGGCCGAAAGGAGCACTTCGTCCGCTTTAAATTCAGTTGGACGCAGGACAACTTTCACCCCATTGGAGAGCGTCCAACGTGTCATTCCAATCTCTTCTGTGTGGGATTCCTCGACGATGCTACCAGGCTCTGGAATTACAGGGAGCAAAGGTGCATCAAGCGTTTGGTCTTCGTAGGGCTCCAGCTCTGTTGAAGCGATGGCACTAAAAACCGCCTGTACTTCGGAAATGGTCGGCATGGGCTGTTCGTCCGTGCCCTGACCCGAGATCGAAATTACTTGGTTGGTGGTGGTCATCAGGGTCGGAACCAGCGAATTGACCTGATCAAGTGTGATGGTCGGAAGGATTTCCTGCACCAGCCTGAATTCAGATGCGATTCCCGGAACCGATTCACCTGCTAAAGTGTGGCGAATGTACTCAGCGGCAAGTCTGCCAGATCGCTCGTTATCGCGCTCGTTGTAGGATACTTCCATCCTGCGCAGTCGCGATGTACGAGCGCGGTCGAATTCGGTCTTCGTGAATCCGAATCGCCGGATTCGTTCAGCTTCCTCCAAAATGACCCGGAGAGCGCGTAGATACTCACCGTCCTTCGCCCCAGCATTGAGGCTAAAAGCGCCTTTGGTGCGGACCAACGATCCATCGCGGCCACCGGCTCCGATGAAGGGAGGGTCTGCCTCCTGCGTGAGCTCGCCTAGACGTTGATTGAGCATACTGGCGAAAAGTGAGAGCCTCATGCTCTCGATGTACTCATCGCGCGAGCCCTCGTCTTTGCGGGCATGCTTGTATGTTATGCCAACCGATCCGAATGAAGCCTCAGGATCCGATTCAATTGAGTACAATGTTTCGTCGTGATCGGGAAGTTGATACATCTCCCGCTCGCGGGGAGACACGGGCTCTGCCAGATCCGAAAACAGAGACTCGATTTGAGCCTGAATGGCTGACGCTTCGAAGTCACCGACCGCGATGAGCGTCATCAGGCTCGGTCGATACCAGTCCCGGTAGTACTGAATGAGACGAGCCGGATCGAATCCCTCCAGGCTTTCGAGCGTGCCGATGGGAAGACGATCGGGGTAACGAGATCCATGCAGTAGAACTGGAAACTGACGGTCCTGAATACGCGCCATTCCTCCGCGTCTCCCTCTCCACTCCTCGATGACAACGCCCCGCTCTTTTTCTATCTCATCCGGGTCAAACGAAAGATTTCCAGCCCAATCCCTGAGGATCTCGAATCCTTTATCGAGGAGTTCAGTGGAGTCCGTAGGGAGCTGCAGCATGTACACGGTCTCATCAAAACTCGTGTATGCGTTGATGTCTGGGCCGAAACGCATACCAATCGATTCCAGATATTCCACCAGCGCCTGTTTTTCGAAGTTGGCCGTGCCGTTGAATGCCATGTGCTCGACGAAGTGAGCCAGACCCAGTTGGTCGTCGTCTTCCAGAATGGACCCCGCGTTGAGAACAAGCCTCAATTCAGCCCGATTTTCTGGAGTATCGTTGGCCCGGATCATGTAGGAAAGTCCGTTATCGAGCGTGCCGGACAGAATTTTCGGATCCAGGGAGATTCGGTCGGCAGACATTTCGTCCGCCACAGGCATCTCTATCGGAGTTGGTTCCACCGATACTTCGTCTGTGACGTCCGAGGCGGTATAACTGGAGCCTGAACAGCCAGAGAGGACGATCAAGGCTGCGAGGAGGTGGCGGGATTTAATCATGACAGATTCAGAATAAATGGTGTCTCGGGCAACGCTGTGCCCTACTTATAGTTACGCAGTGCACCCCGAAATGACGTCATTTTAGAGACATGTTGCAAGTGGAAGTGATTTTCTGTATTCATCCCGCGACCTGTCTCTGTCAATCACGATCGAGAAGACTCCGCCAGAACTCCCTCTTCATCGACTAACATCCATGAAAAATCGGTTCTCACTGGGACCAGCGACACTGGTAACCGCCGCCTTCATTGGCCCGGGGACCGTAACCGCGTGCACGTTGGCCGGAGTAAATTTTGGCAATGCGCTTCTGTGGGCTCTATTGTTTTCAACTGTGGCAACCATGGTCTTGCAGGAAATGGCGGCTCGTCTCGGCATCGTAGGTCGATTGGGGCTCGGAGAGGCCCTGCGAGCGGCCGTCAAGACTCCGGTGGGACGTGGATTGATGGTCGCGCTCGTGGTCTCGGCCATCTTTATCGGAAATGGCGCCTATGAAGGAGGCAACATATCGGGTGCGGTGTTGGGGCTGGATACCGTATTTCCGGATATGCCGGCTGGTAATATCGTCTGGCCATTGCTCATTGGTGCTGCAGCGCTGGGCATTTTGGCCCGGGCTCGATATCGGGTGCTTGAGCGTGTTTTTATCGGGCTCGTAGTCACGATGAGCCTGGCGTTCATCGCGACCTTCATTCTGATTCGGCCTGATCTCGGAGAAATGATCAGCGGCCTGTTTATTCCCTCTCTACCTGATGGCTCGGTACTGACAGTAATTGCTCTGATCGGTACGACAGTTGTTCCGTACAACCTTTTTCTGCACTCGGCCGTGGCGCGAGAGCGATTCAAGGGTGCAGAAGATCTGGCGGCCTCGCGAGCTGATATTGGAATCTCAATTTCGCTGGGCGGCCTGATCTCTATCGCAATCGTCTCGACCGCGGCAGCCTCGTTTTTTGGAACAGGAATCGCCATAGAGAGCGCCGGCGACATGGCTGTTCAGCTCGAACCCCTACTTGGGAAATGGTCGGTCGTTTTCATGGGCATTGGTCTGCTCGCAGCGGGTATTTCCTCGGCCATCACGGCCCCATTGGCCGCGGCCTATGCTGCTACGGGCGTTCTGGGATGGGAGGTGGATTTGAAGGCGCGTCGATTCAAGATCATCTGGGCTCTGATTCTCGCCGCCGGAGTTGCGGTATCAGTAAGTGGACTTCGCCCTATCAGCATCATCTGGTTTGCACAGGTCGCGAATGGGTTTCTATTGCCGGTCATGGCTGTATTTTTACTCAAAGTGATGAATGATCGAAATATTTTGGGCGACCTGGTGAACACGCGCCGACAGAACCTCATGGGGATGATTGTCGTGGTGGTAACTCTACTGCTCTCCGGTCGAAGCCTACTATCTGCTTTTGGATTCATTTGAAAGATTTCAGCATCGATATCAACTGTGACCTTGGCGAGAGCACCGATCCGGCGGGGTTGGCCCAGGAAGCCGAGATCATGTCGCTCGTTTCCTCCTGCAACATCGCATGCGGTTTTCACGCGGGAAATTCGGACGTCATGAATCTCACAGTGGAGCTTGCACTTGAGCACGGCGTCGCAATCGGGGCGCACCCAGGGTACGATGACGCAGAGGGATTCGGCCGCAGGGCCGTAGAACTGTCTGATGATGAGATGGGGGACTTAATTCTCGAGCAAATTGGAGCACTCGGAACCATCGTCCGTGCCAAAGGCGGCGAGCTTAGTCACGTCAAGTTGCACGGCGCACTCTACAATCTGCTGGCAGTCGACTACGAGAAAGCTCTAGTGGCTGCGGAGGCGGTGAAGAACTTCGACGCTTCGCTAAAGTGGTATGCTCTTTCCGGATCGGAATCGGATCGTGCGGGAAGGGATGTGGGACTCACCGTGGTGCGCGAGGCATTCATCGACCGGGCATATCTTCCATCCGGGCAACTGGTGCCTCGGAGTAGTCCAGGCGCAGTTTTGACCGACGGAGAGATGATGGCCGAGCGCGCAATTCGGCTCGTAAAATCCCAGGAAATAATCGCTCACGATGATACCCTCATAGAGGTACCAAACGAGACGCTCTGCATCCATGGCGATCATCCCGGAGCCGCTCGAACGGCGCAGGTCGTGCGGACACGACTGAAGGAAGCCGGAATCGATATCAGGTCTACATCGTGAGCAGCGAACACCTCAAAGCTCCAGAATGGGTTCCCAATGGGGATCGATCGCTTCTCCTTCGATTTGGAGACTCGATATCGGAGTCGATGGTGCGCCGCGTGATTGGTCTTGGGATCTGGGTTGAGGATGAAGACATAGCGGGGGTGCTGGATGTCGTTCCGGCGTTCGCGAGCCTGATGATCCACTTTGATCCAGATGTCGTCGAGATGGTAGATCTGTCTCGGCTTTTGGACGAAAAAATCAGATCTGCTCAAGTCGAGGAAATTGAATCAGGACCGGTCCTGGACATACCGGTCTGCTACCATCCCTCGGCCGCTCCAGACCTGGCAGAACTGGCGCGCCATTGCGGGATGAGTCAGGAGGAGGTTGTCCAGCGCCACAGTGCGTCCGCATTCCGGGTCTACATGCTTGGCTTCATTCCGGGGTTCGTCTATCTGGGAGGGATGGATGATGCCCTCTCGTGCCCTCGCCGGGCCTCACCACGGGTCAGTGTGCCCAAAGGATCCATCGGCATTGCGGGCAATCAGACGGGCATCTACTCGCTTGAAAGTCCCGGGGGCTGGCAGATCATCGGCCGGACACCCATTTCCTTGTTTGAACTGAACCGTGACCCGCCATTCTGGGCGAAACACATGCAGGAGATCAGGTTCACTCCCATATCAATGGATGAATTGGAGGGGTGGCCCCAGTGAATGCACTGAAGATCCTCAAACCGGGGTTATTGACGACCGTGCAGGATGCCGGGAGGCCCGGATTCATGAAATACGGGATACCCCTGTGCGGCGCGATGGACCAGAGGTCCATGCGCGCGGCAAATTCTCTACTCGGAAATGCTCTGGGTGCGGCGGTTCTGGAAATCACCATGACGGGCCCCGAATTTGTGGCGCTTGCGCCCACCACCATCGCGATAGCTGGTGCAAGGTTTGACGTACTGGTCAACGGCACGTCAACGGAAGCTCCCGTACTCAGCCTGGCTGAGGGAGATACCGTCAGGTTTTCTCGCTTGCTAGAGGGAGCTCGAGCGTATCTGGCGCTTTCCGGGGGGGTGGACGCGCCCCTCGTCATGGGAAGTAGATCGACCTATGTTCTAGGAGCATTCGGTGGGTTCGAAGGTCGCTCTCTCCGTGCAGGAGACGTTTTGAACGCCGGTACCGACCGGGCCTTGACTTCGGAGTCGCCCAAGACTACTCCGCTGGATGAAGAGACCACTCTGCGGGTCGTCCCGGGGGCCGAAGCCGATCAATTTTCGGCGGCCGCCACAGAGCACTTGCTGGACGCGATCTGGAACGTATCTCCTGATTCTAACAGAATGGGATTCCGACTGACGGGTCCTGCGTTAATAACACCATCCACGGGTTCGATGTTATCAACGGGCCTCATGCCGGGAAGTGTTCAGTTGCCCCCCGACGGTCAACCCATCGTCATCATGCGCGACGGACAAACAACGGGAGGTTATCCGCGCGTATTCCATGTGCTCTCGGAAGACATTGACCTTCTGGCGCAAGCACGCGGCGGCGCCGTCGTACGATTCGTTCGCGCGTGAGAATGTTAACTGCGTTGTATACTTGAGTCCAAATTTCTAAGCGATTCCGATGGAAGAAAAAACACCACGTCCCGGTACCAAATGTGTCTGGTCCGGCGAAGAGGAATATCTGATGCAAGGGGCGACCCAGGTCCCGGTAGTACACAGCGTCTCCTACGGCTTCGACGACGTGGACGAGTGGCTGGCCGTCGCGAAGGGTGAGAAGGAAGGCCACATCTACGGCCGCAACACGAACCCCACGGTTCACGCGTTTGAAGAAAAAGTTCGATCGCTGGAAAACGCCGAAGCCGCCACCAGCGCGTCGACCGGCATGGCGATAATCAGCGCGACATTGTTTTCCTTGCTCCGTCCGGGAGATCGTGTCGTCTCCGTTAAGGACACGTACGGCGGTACGAATGTACTTTTTACTGAATTTCTTCCAAAAATAGGTGTTACCGTAACTCTGTGTGACACAATAGATCACGATCAGATCGAAGCCGAAATAGGAAAGGGATGTCAGATCGTTTATCTCGAAAGCCCCACCAATCCGACGACGAAAGTCGTAGACATCGCGAGACTGGCTGCGGTCGGTCGCGAGGCCCATGCGACGGTCGTTGTGGACAACACCTTCGCCACTCCCATCAATCAGCAACCCCTCGCACTCGGCGCCGATCTGGTAGTGCACAGCGCTACCAAGTTTCTGGGAGGGCACGCGGACGCCCTGGGTGGTGTTGTTTGCGGGGAGAAATCTCTGATTGACACGATCTATCATTACAGAGAAATCAATGGTGCGACGCTCCACCCGATGGCCGCGTACCTACTTTTACGGGGCATGAAAACGCTCGAGCTTCGCATCCAACAGCAGAATCGAAGCGCAATGCGCGTCGCGTCGTTTCTGGAAACTCACGACGCAGTCGGCCAGGTTTATTATCCAGGGCTCGCCTCTCACGAAGGCCATCAGATTGCGAGCAAACAGATGCAAGGATTCGGAGGGATGCTCAGCTTCATGCTGAAGGACAACACCTTCGATGCAGTGCGCCGATTCATTCCACGCCTCCGTTTTGCCCACGCCGCTGCAAATCTGGGATCTGTCGAGACCATCGTCGGCCCGCCAGCAACGACGAGTCATGTCGAATGCACTCCAGAGGAGCGTGCTGCCATGGGAATCCCAGAAAGCCTGATCAGGTATTCGACAGGAATCGAGGACATCGATGATCTTATCGATGATCTCCAGCAGGCGCTGGGAAAGGTCTAGACCGCGGAGACCGCCGTCGAGCTGATCATGAACTGCACGAGAGCATGGAGCAGCCGGCTTTGTTTCGGGCCCATTCAGGTCGTTTGGAAGCGTAGTGTTCAAACTGGGGCTGCTCGTCGTAGGGCTTGCGCATGACCTCCAGCAGCTCACTGATCATCGAATGATCACCCTCGTGGGACCTGTCGATTGCCTGTTGGGCGAGGTAGTTGCGGAGGACGTACTTGGGATTGACTGCGTTCATGCGCAGTTTTCGCTCATGAGCGGAGCTCACATCCTGGCCGGCGCGATCAACATACCGGGAGAGCCACTGCTTCGCCCTGTTGAGTAGATCATCACTTGGCTCGGCGTACCAGGCCTCTCGAAATGGATCTACATGGTTTGGATCCTCCTCGAGATTCACGGCGGCCAATTTTCGAAAGAAGATGGTCATATCGGTTTCTTCTGCCTGGAGCAGGGCAAACAGGTCCGTTAACAGTTCCTCGTCCGAGTCGGCGTTGAAATTCTTGAAACCAAGTTTTGCCGCCATCATTTTCTGGAATCCTAGCAGATAGTAGTCCGCAAATTCGTCCAGAATAGCCTGAAGCTGCTCTACCTCGTCGACGAGCGGGACGATCGATCTCGCGAATTGGGCCAGATTCCATTGAGCAACCTGTGGCTGATTGCCAAAAACATACCGGCGGGAGTGAGCATCAGTCGTGTTTGGCGTCCAATCCTGGTCGTAATTATCGATCCATCCGTAGGGGCCGTAGTCTATCGTGAGGCCCAGAACCGACATATTGTCCGTGTTCATGACACCGTGCACAAATCCAACCCGCATCCAGTGAATGATCATGTCCGCTGTTCGATGGCAGACCTCTTCAAACCACTTCAGGTACACCTCTTTTGACGGACTCCCCAGGTGGGAAAAGTCGGACTCGATAGTAAAAGCAGCCAGTTGGCGTAGGAGTTCTATTTCTTGGCGAGCCACATGGATCTGAAAACTTCCGAAGCGCACGAAAGACGGGGAGACCCTGCAGACGACGGCACCTGGTTCGAACTTTGGATGCCCATCATAAAACATATCCCGTTCTATCTGATCTCCCGTGAGCACCAGGCTGAGGGCTCTCGTCGTAGGAATTCCCAGATGGAACATGGCTTCACTGCAGAGAAACTCCCGGATTGACGATCGAAGTACCGCGCGGCCGTCCGCTGTTCGTGAGTAGGGGGTGGGTCCTGCGCCCTTGAGTTGGAGCATCCAGTGCTGGCCATCTGGACTGCTGGTTTCGCCCAGATTAATGGCCCTGCCGTCACCCAACTGGCCTGCCCACTGACCGAATTGATGTCCGCCATAGTTCATGGCGAAGGGATCCATTCCGGGAAATAACTCATTGCCTCCCATCACTCTGGCGAACTGCTCCGAGTGGACTGTCTCCTCAGAGAAGCCCAGGAGCTCCGCCATTTCCCTCGAATGTGCGATGACGTGGGGATTTTTTACAGGCGTCGGCTGAACTCGGGTGAACGAAGCGCCGGTAACCTGTCTGGGGATGTTGTCCGTATTGGGATCCGCCGGTAGTTTTCGGGTGAAACGATTTTCAAATGTTATGGAGTCAGTCATCGTTTCGTTCGTCATCCGAGTAATCGATGCGACGAACCTCCAGGGTTTCTTCACTTCCTCCCATCATCAATTTCGCCGTCTCGCCAATTCCAAGTCCGATCAATGCTCGCGATATGGGGGCAACAAATCCTACGCGCAATGTCGTGATATCAGCTTCATCCACGCCGACAATAGTGAACTTTCGCTCCAGCCCCGGGGTGCCACCAGCTGCGGTCCTGATGGTCACCGTCGCTCCGAAGCGGACCTCATTCTGGGGCTGTGAGGCCAAGTTAACCAGTTTTGCTCCGACAATTCGGCTTTCGAGGTCTTTGATTTTCCCACGTACGATAGTGAGCGCTCGCGTGATGTCCTGATTTTCCTTGTCGCCGCGCTTCAACTGTTCGCGTTCCGTCTCCAGTTGCACCAGTTCTTCCCTCAAGAGGCGAAGCCCACGACGTGTGACCAAGTTTACGGCGCCCTCGGGAAGTGGCGCACGGGGAGGGATATAGACGACCCCATCGGCAGCGTCTTCTTTTACAAAGGCACGAGACATTATTCAGACGGTTGGTTCAACAGGAGGCCATTGGACGCCACGGCGATTGATAGGTGCCGCGCGGGTGAGGGGTGGGTGGAGGGGAGTACCTATTGCAAGATTGGACCAAAACCAGTACCGCGTGACCGAGCGCCAGTCACCACAAGAAATCAAGGAAATCCTATGTCCTATATCGATGCCGTCGAAGCTGCAGCAGATAATTACAAGCTGCTCTCACACGAAGGCAACATTCGAGTGATCGAAATGAGTCTTCCCGCCGGAGTGATCGACAACGAACACTCTCATCACAGCGAGACCGTCTATTTCATTCAGGGTGGTCACGTCCGAATTCATCTTCCCGACGGCGAGAGTATGGAGGCAGATATTCCAGATGGCCACGTCATGCACCACGGTCCGTGGACGCACCGGGTAGAAAATATTGGCCAGACGGATATCAAAGCTATCATCTTCGAGGTCATGCCCTAAATGGGCCCGGCAAATCTCTTCCAAATGACAAGGGGCGCCCGCAGGGCGCCCCTTGTTCGTTTACTCAAATCTCCGGCCCTGGTAGTCGATCCACCCGCCTTCGCGTTCGTGGCCTGGGTCTTTGTGGGTCCAGTGAATCAGGCCACCCTTTTCGTTGCCCTCGAAGTCACCGGTCACGGTAATTCGCTTTCCGATCTTGATGTCAAAAAGTCGCGGCGCCATGTCGATGTTGTGGGCAATCAAGAGCGTTCGACCATCCTTCTTCTCAACAATGAAGCGCTGGTGCTTGTCACCCTCGGTGTCATCGGAGAGAATCCGTACTACGGTGCCTTCAATCGTCGTCATTCGACTTGCTGGTCTGGCTTTAAATCAACGATAGTAGGATCCAACTACAGATTCGTGGAAGGCGTACTCCCCGCACTGTAATCCTCACCAGGGTTCACGAAGAGATTTTCTTCCCACGAGTACTGCTGATCGTGCAGTTCACGATAGCGGCCGTCCTTGGCCATGAGCTCAGAATGCGTTCCGCACTCGACTACCTGGCCTTCTTCCAGAACCACAATTTGATCCGCACTGCGAATGGTGGAAAGGCGGTGCGCGATCACAAAGGTCGTTCGACCCTGCCTCAGACTGGCGAATCCAGCTTGGATAAGAGCCTCACTCTCGCTATCCAGGCTTGAAGTTGCTTCATCCAGGATCAGGATGCGGGGATCGGCGAGAATGGCACGGGCGATGGCCACGCGCTGGCGCTGACCACCCGAGAGTTTTACGCCTCTCTCGCCAACGATTGTATCGTATCCGTCAGGGAAACCCGTGATGAATTCGTGACAGTGCGCCAGGCGAGCAACCCTTTCAACTTCTTCTTGAGGCGCATCCGGTCTCGCAAATTTGATGTTTTCCCCTACGGAGCCATCAAAAAGGAAGTTTTCCTGCATTACCACCCCAAGATTGGCGCGATAATCGTTCAACTTGATATCGGCGAGGTCCTGTCCGTCGATCAGCAAACGGCCTTCATCGGGTCGATTAAACGCCATAATGAGACTCACCAACGTGCTTTTCCCCGACCCGCTCGAGCCTACCAGTGCCGTAGTCGTACCTGCCGGTGCAGTGAGAGATACGCCCCGAAGGACAGGGACGTTTTCTTCGTATGCGAAGTGCACGTTTTCGAGCGAAATATCACCTTTCACATCGCCCAGTGTTGACTTGGACTCATCTTCGTCGTCCTCAGTCTTGTTGTCCATCAACTCCCGGATTCGATCCAGGCCTGCAAGAGCTTCAGATACCTGCGTCCCGATAGATGCCATCTGGACGATGGGCGCTGCGAGCAATCCGACCAGGAATATGTACATGACGAAATCACCCAGCGTCATGGATCCATCGGCGATCGCGCGGCCGCCAACGGTCATCATCACGATTCCGACACCCCCGATTATGAGTCCGGCGAACGTCGAGATTGCGGCGACTCCGGTAATCGACTTCTTAACATTCTGAAACAGTTCGTCCACTCCCTTCGAGAACACATTCTGCTCCCTTTCCTCAACGCCATAAGCCTTTACAATCCGAATGCCGTTCAGCGTTTCGTTCAGACGTCCCGTTACCTGCGAATTAATCTCACCCCGCTCCCGGAAGAGCGGACGGAGGCGCTTGAAGGCCGCGGCCATTCCGCCACCAAAGAGCAGCAGAAGTCCAAGGGTGATGGCCGTTAGCAACCAGTTTATCCAGAATAGCGCGGCCAATGCGATGGTAGCCGTAAAAAGGCCCCCGACGAGCTGAACAATGCCCGTCCCGACCAGATTGCGGATACCGGTAGCGTCTGTCATAATTCTGGAGATCAGGACACCGCTCTTCGTTCCATCAAAAAACGAAATGGGGAGACGCGTGACGTGCGCCTGGACACGCCGGCGCATATCCATGATGGCACCCTGGGCCGCTACACTCACAATTTGAGAGAGAGAGAACGTGGTAATAGCGCCAACGATGGTTGCGACGCCGACGGCGAGCGCTATCGGCCACATCAAATCCAATCTATTCTCACCAATGACGGTATCGATGAGGTATTTCGACGCACCAGGAAGCACAAATCCACTGAGGCGATTGATAACCATCAGGAGGAATCCGAACGCGAGTTTCTTGCGATGCGACCACATCAGAGTCTTCGCCTCCTTCCATGAGGACGCGTTGGTCAGCGGGTTTTTTTTCTTCTTCTCGGGGACGTTAGTCCCATTGCTGCCTTGATCCGCCGCTGCTTTTTCTTCCAGGTCTTTTTCTGCCACGCTTTAAATCCCTCCGGGTTGAGTCTCGAGACGTCACTTAGACGCCCACCAACTCATACCGATCCGAGGGATGAAGGTCACCACCCGTGTCATCCCGACCAGGATAGCATCCGGGTTGAATCTACGTTCATAGAAAGGGCTGGCTGCAAAGCAGCCCGCCCTCCCGAATTCGAAAACAAATGTCGGCAGAAATCGACTAGAAGAAAATTACACTTCCACCACCGCCCATTCGTGGGTTGACCACGTTGTTGAAGATCGAACCGAATCGGTACGTAAGGCCAAAGTTGAAGAAGTAGGAATAGCCTGTGGGCAGTTGAACAGACCTCAGAAGAATTTCATCCTTGGTCGCTTCTGTGCTGGGTAGATCGATCTGATCGCGGATGCGATTATACGAAGCGAATCCCCGGAGCGACAAGCCCCGAAACAAACGGAAATTTGCAGACGCAAAAACTCCCATGTTGTACGAATCTGTTAGCCTACGCTCAAAGTTAGTCAGCATGTGATTGACATATGTAGACAACGAAACGCTGCCCCATTTCTAGGTCAGGCTGAGGCTGATGTCCAGTGAGTGGCGCAGGATGGTCTCTTCATTCAGTGCAAAAATAGTCCGCTTCTCATATTGACGCCTCACCAACTTGATACCATATTGAACCGTCAGGAATTTGCGTGTGGACTCCGAATACGGAAAGAAATCATATTCTATTGCAGGGCCAATTTCCATCTGCAGTTTAGCGTTCTGAAAGCTGGATCCGGATACAAAAGAAGTGCCTCCGACTGCCCATTTCGTTCCGATTGATTTGACGACGCTCAAGCTCACTCTCTCGGAAGTGGTTCCACTCTTGATGATCTCGTCGCCGGAGCAGACGACTATCTCGCAAAACCATTCTCATTTGAAGAGCTGCTCGCCCGCCTCCGAGCCCTCTTAAGGCGGAGTTCGGATAGCGAAACGCGCGACATGCTGATAGCTGGGCCACTCCGGCTACGGCCTTATGAACGAGACGCCACCATTGGAGAGGAGCCACTCCTGTTGCGCTCGAAAGAATTTCTCCTCCTTGAATCGCTGCTGCGGCG